>Ga0310811_10000026_pt1 | contig 276723 bp, 229 predicted proteins | sample YCmetagenome_FD_207642 | JGI IMG/M metagenome (GOLD analysis project Ga0310811, IMG submission 207642) | Soil microbial communities from experimental microcosm in Duke University, North Carolina, United States - YC | ecosystem: Engineered > Artificial ecosystem > Soil microcosm > Unclassified... | reverse complement strand
TCAGAATGGTGTATCGGAAACCTATACCATCAATAAAACACCTTACCTGGAGGGTAGTGTCGGCATCGGCAATATCTTCAAAGTATTCCGTATTGACGTAGTGGAGCGGTTCACGTACCTTAACAATCCAAACACTACCCGTTTTGGCGTAAGGGGTAGTGCCTGGTTCGATTTTTAACCGTTCAAAAATTCTTCTATCAAAGCAGCGGTAAGTTCCGGCAGCCTGCTTCCTTTCGTTACCATGCCCATTTCGCCAATACACGAGCCATGAGCACCGGGCAATACCGCCAGCCGGCCGCCCGGGATCAACCGCGATAGCTTTACCGCATGTTCGGCAGGCATCACATCCTGGTCAGACACCATAATAAGTGCGGGCGCTTTGATAGACCTGATAAGATCGTCAGGAATGTCCTTAAAGTTCACCATACGCGCTACATCCCTTTCAAACATAGCTTGCAGACGGCTTTTATCCGGGGTAACTTTCAGGAAGGCCGCCTGCAACGGTTCGGGCATGCTATTGAGCGTAGCGCCGGTAAAACCATCGAAGAAACCATCAATAAACCCATCGCGCCTGTATGCCCCTGAAAGGTTAATGATCTTGTTTACCAGCCCCGGGTACCTTATCGCTATCTGCATAGAAGTAGTACCCCCATTGCTGAACCCAAAAAAGTTGGCCTTTTTTATTTTGAGGTGTTTCAGCAGCGCTGCAACATCGTCCGCATCCTGCTCAAATGATTCGGGAGTGTCCCTGTCTGCTGTGCGGCCATGCGCCTGCAATTCTACCGCTATCAATTTACCATAGCCTGAAAGAAACGGCAACATGGTACCGAAGGTTGTTTCTATGGTCGATCCCCCGCCATGGATCAATACCAGCGGCAAGCTGCCTTTGCCATAGATCTCATAATACATTTCCAAACCGTTTACCGGTGCGTAACCGGCTGTTGTTGCGTTTTTCATTTGATCAGATTATTTGCATTTACAATTATTACAGCACTGCGATAAATAACCTGCGAGCATCAATGCCCACAGCTCAACCATGTGTTTATTTAAGAGGTGCTGCACCGGTATTATTTTTTGCTTTTCATCCCCTCCAGGTAAACTGCAAGTTTTTCAACGTTTTGTTTCAGGCCCTCATCGGCTCCATAAGTTTTTACTACCTGGATAAATTGCTCGGCGCTTTCAAAAAGCATGTGCCAGCTCAAAAAAGTTTCCCCGCCCATATCTTCAAACTCAATAGTCGCTACAAACTTTGGACTTGATGCATGTTCATAAACTATCTTTTTAAGCGGAATGACCTCCTTAAATATACTTTTGTTCTTATAGTCAGTCCCGTCAGGGCCGTGCATCACCAGGTTCCATTCGCCGCCGGGGCGCATATCCATAGTTGTTATGGTATTGGTAAAACCATTGGGGCCCCACCAATTGGCGATGTGTTCCGGTTTCGTCCATATTTCCCATACCAGCTCTACAGGCGCATTCAGCTTTCTTGAAATGCGGAGTTCGCGGTCTTTAGTGCTGTTTTGATCATTTTCCATATCTCTCTTTTTTAAGTTTTTCCAAATAGGCTTCCATGCTGTCCAGTTTGCTTTCCCAGTGCCGTTTGTATTGTTCAACCCAGTTAGCTACTTCGCTAAGTTTATCCAACTGAGCCTCACAAAAGCGTTCACGTCCTTTTTGTTTTATGGTGATCAAACCACACTCAGTAAGTATTTTAACATGAAGCGAAATAGCCTGCCGGCTCATATCAAAACTGTCGGCAAGCGTATTCACGTTCAGTGCCGAGTTTGATAACATGCCTATTATCTGCCGCCTCGTAGGGTCTGCTATTGCCTGGAAGGCATCTCTTCTCATCTCCATTTGCTATTCTTTATGCAAGTAAGTGCTTGCAAATATAAATGCAAGTATTTACTTGCGCAAATTTATTTAAGAAAATTGTTGGTTTTTTACGATCGCCTGCCGGCTGGTCAAATCCACAGGTCGGCCTCTCTTATGTCGAATGGCTCATAAGTAAAGTACTGTACAAACCTGGGCTTAGCCGAAGTATTGGGCCTGCTGCCATGTGGCAGCGCCTGGTGCCAGATTATGAAATCGCCGCCGTTGGCGGCTACTGGAATGCTCCCAAGCGCATGAAGATCTTGCCGCCGCGGGTCAGTTCCGCCGGGTAAGGAATGCAGCCAGTTTTCTACCCTGTTATGAAAGCCGGGTACCAAAGTAAATGCGCCCTGCGAAGCTTCCGTGTCCGAAAGATAAAGCAAACCCTGCAGCGAAAAGGGTATAGGTAAAGTGAGGCTGCAATCCCAGTGCATGTTGGGGCCGGGAAACTTCCACCTATCCGTTTCCGGCGGGTTAAAGCCTACCCTGTCGGCCGTCACCCAAATATCTTTCCGTTGCCAAAGCTGCTCATAGGCCATTCGCACTTTTTCCGATTGTCTGTTCTTATTCAATAACGGATGCTGAAAAAGCTGCACCATAATGCCCTGGATGGACGGGTGCTGTTTGTACCATGTCACCGGGTCATCCCGCTTGATACCGATAAAATCGCAGATAACTTCAATGGTTTTTTCACAATCGTCCTTCGAAACAGCGTCCCTGATAATAAGGTAGCCATTATCCTGCCAGCATTTAAGCTGCTGGTCATCCAGCACCGGGTGTATGGTCTTGTCCTGTTCTGTATTCCCGCTATGGAACAGGTTATTAAACCGAAAAATATTGTCCTGCATAGGGTAGCCTGAGGTCTCGATTATCCAGTTTTCGAATTGGTCGAACGATGGCGTTTCCCGGAAAATGTATATCATGCATTGTTCAAGGCCAAGCCCCAGGGCCGACAGCAAAGTCCTGTCGAGCTGCCACTCGTCCTGCCAGTCGGTGGGTGGCAGCTTATTTTCCCTTTTCAGTAAAACTTTGTTCCAAAACCTTTTAAGGTGCATAACGCCCAGTCTGCCCGTTTCTGAGGAAGGGATTAAGGTGCCCGATGATAAGAATGTTTGGTCCATAAAAGGATAAATGTCAGATGTTATACATATTTTTTTCGCACAGCCAACTGATCATTTGCGGGAACGCTTGTTTGTTCAGTTTCTTTGCGGTTGCCGGCCCGTAACTCATACCGCACCATTCCAGCAACGGAACGCCAAAGTATTGTCCCTGGTTAAAGTTGTCGACGATGTTCGCACCGCCACCCTTATAGCCATTTTCGTGAAAGACGACTTTTAAATCTATACCCAGGTGTAAGCATGCCGCGTATGACCAGGCTATGGCCATCATTTCTCCGCCCTGGTGCACCTGGCTATTGTCCAGGTTATCATTCATCGCCAGTCTTATATCTTCCGGCATACAGGCAAGATGGCCGGCCTCGTGCAAAATATCGCCCGGGTAAAGCAGTTTTTCCTTATCGATGATCAGCGTCCCATCCCTAAGCCGGAGGCCCGGCAAAAAGGTATTTCCTTCGATACGCTCAAAATAATAGCCGATACCTATCTCCCTGAGAAAACCCAGCATCAAATCCATTGTTTTATTCATGGTTCAGTTCATTTTCCAGCTTATCAGCCAGGGCCGATGACGCTTCGGTCCGGTGCATTCTCAAGCTCCTGATAATAGATATTTGTAATTCTTTGTCTGTCGTTTCTGCTTTGCATCTTTTTTCAGCCCGTTCAAAAACCTGTTGCAGCCAGTTATTTACCCTGCAATCCACCACCAGGTGTATGCGGTCGGTGTCCCCTTTATTGGCAACCCGGTGTGGCAGGTTGGCGTTAATGTACCAGCATTCGCCTGCATTCATACTTACCGGCTCGTCATCCACAAAAAACTCCACTTGGTTATTAGTAAATACAGGTATGTGCAGCCTGGTCTCGCCGTTTTCAAAAGAAAGCTCCGCATCGCGGTGCTGTTTAATTACAGCGCCGGCTTTCAAATTCAGCAACCTGGCCGACATCTTTTCACATTGCAGTCCATCAAGTATACGGCCTACCCCGGGCAGCCTGTCCAACAGCATGGTATTTTCAAACGAATCATCATCCATCAGTTCAGCAAATGGTTTGCCTGCATCGCCCCTGGGTGCGCGCAAAGGCAACACGTTCCATTCACCGTCGTAATGCAAGCGGTTGTAATGCTGCATCCAGTTTTTACTGGATAACACTTCTTTTACTTCGGCCTGTATCTTTGTGATAGTAATAGGCAGACCGAGTCTGGCATAGCAAATCATAAGTTAGTTTTTCGTATTATAAAGTCATCAATAACCAACGCATCCATCGCCCCCGAAAAAAAAAGCTCGATGGCCTGCAAGGGTGTTTCTACTATCGGCATACCCTTTTTGTTGAGCGAGGTATTAAGCAACACCCCAATGCCCGCCTCTTTTTCAAACCGGTCTATCAATTCATAAAAATGGGCATTCCATTCGCGGCTCACCGTTTGTACACGACAAGTGCCGTCCACGTGTACAACCCCCTGCAATTCGGCCGTCCATTCGGGCTTAACCAGGTCAACAAGTATCATATACGGGCTTTCCCAGCCATAAACAAAATACTTACCCGCGTCTTCTATTTTTACTGCAGGGGCAAATGGCCTGAAGTCTTCCCGGAATTTAATATCCCGGTTAATGCGGTCCTTTATTCCCGGAATTCGTGGGTCGGCCAAAATGCTGCGATGCCCCAGCGCCCTCGGTCCAAATTCCGCACCACCACTAAACCAACCGACCACATTCCCGCCGGCAAGCAACGCTGCCGTTTCTGCGGTCACATCCTGCGACACAGAAACATTTAAGGTCATATTTTTTTCACGCTCATAATCTCTTATTGCCCTTCTGGTTTCCTCTGGGGAATAACAACAACCAAGGAAAGGGCAGCCGCCGGGCTTGTCCTGTTTGGCATTCCCAAGTGCATGATGCCAGCCATAATAAGCGCAACCAATGGCCAAGCCATTGTCGCCTGCGGCAGGCTGCATATACAGGTTTTTAATATTCCCGGCCAGTAGCAATTTGTGATTTGCCACTGCATTTAATGCTACCCCGCCGGCATAAGCCATATTTGAATGTGGATTGACACTTAGCCGTTGTTCAACAAGATAAAGTATCGCCCGTTCAGCCTCGTCCTGCACCCATCGGGCCATATCGGCATAGTGGTTAAAGTTCTTTTTGAACTGGCCATAATCCAGGGCTGGATCTGTAAAGAACGCGTTAATGTGCTCATAGTTAAGTTCGGCCCTCCCATTCGCTAGTTTAAACAGCGGCGGTTTCCCGTCGAGTTTGCCGTAAGGCGCCAGGCCCATTAGTTTGCCTGCGTCGTCCATATTTCTGAACGCATAAAAGCTGGCAGCGCTGTAAAGCCCGCCTATGGAATGATAATTGGTCGGGAGTTTCAAAGTTGGCGAATTCTCAAAAAGCCGTACTTCCGAAAAGTCCTTATATAGTGGTTTTAAGGTCTTTCCGTCGAAGTAATAAAAGCTATCTTTCTCGCAAAACAACGCCTCCTGGAAGGGATAATCGGGCACAATAGCCCCGCCAAGATCCAGGCATTGATAATAAGGACTGCCTGCCCCGTCAATAACCATGACGTTGCATTCGCTGAAAGGAGCTGTTGCAGCGGCACCCCAGGCATGTGCCATATGATGTGACAGGGTTATCATGGGAATTTCAATATCTTTTGCAAAATAGCGCTGCCCCGCATACCGGTCGGGCTTAATGTCGATCTCGAAATTAGCGGCCTGTACTATGAGCGTAAGATCACTAACTCCAATACCTGCAGCTTCCAGGCAATACTTCACGGCTGCACTATCGTTCCCGCCATCATGCTTGATGCAGGTCAACCGTTCCTTTTCTATCGCTACAACTATTTTTCCGTCTTTTATAAGGCAAGCCGAGCCGTCGTGCGACAGGCCCGTCCCTAAGATGTAAACGCTCATATCGGACACAGATCAGGGCATTTCGGCAATAAGGCTTTCATTTATTAATTGATAATTAATTTATATATTAATTATGAAATTATTTTTCATTAAAATATCGATTAAAAGGCAAATAAAATTGACTATTAACCAATTAATATCCTAATAAACAAATGTAAATTACTTAATAATTCATAACTATTGTTTTTGTTAATTTATTCGCTACTTTTACCTAAGTCACCTGGGTATTAAGTAACCGCCTTTCTGACTTTTCTAAACTTATCATCTATGAATACCTATACATCACCAGGCAAATGATAATTCAGAATACATTCCTGCATTTATCAAATATGCTTGATGCTGCCGAGCTTGGGCAAATCGGGAAACTATGTGAACAGGCAGAATACCAGGACGGAAAAATAACTGCCACGGGGGCAGCCAGGGAAGTAAAAGACAACTTGCAGCTGAGCGAGCATGAGCAGGTTTACATGTCGATACAGCAGGTGCTGCTCAATGCTTTAAACCGGAATGCATTGTTCAGAAATGCTTTGTTCCCGCAAAATGTGTACCCGTTTTTGATAAGCAAATACAATAAGGGTATGAGTTATGGCTGGCACGTGGACAGCCCGGTAATGGGAAATATGATGCGGACAGATATAGCCATGACCATCTTTTTGAATGATCCGGCTGAATACGAGGGGGGCGAACTGGAACTACAAACGGCACTCGGGTCAGTGAAGTTTAAACTGACAAGGGGAGATGCAATTTGCTACCCATGCCAGCATTTACACAGGGTGAATGAAGTAACGGGCGGGCAACGGCATGTGGCAGTTACATGGATACAATCGCTGGTGCGTGCGCCCGAGCAGCGCAAAATGTTATTCGAGTTGCAACAGGTAACGGAAACCCTGCGCCAGCAAAATATAGCGACCGATGAGGTGGGGGTTTTACAGCAGCATTATAGTAATCTGTTACGCATGTGGGCGTACTAATTATATACTTACAATGAACGGAGAAAAACTGACAGTTGGTGTGCTTTTATCCAACTCTACCATTTTACCGATGGCTAAAAACTTTAATGCTGGTTTAAAGCAGGGACTAACAGGTCTGGATGTTGAGATAGTACCGGAATTTATAGGGCAGGGATCGAAGGAACAGGCAGAAAAAGCCATCAATAAATTATTCAGTTTCGATAACTCCGACATTATAACCGGTATTGTCTCTAATAAAGTAGGTTACGAATTGTCAGAAAAATTTGAGAAGCATAAACGGCCGTTCATCATCAACAATCTCGGTGAACACCTTCCCGATCCTTCCCTGTATAACGACTATACTTTTCTGAACTCTGTGCATACCTGGCAGCAGGTATGGTCAATGGGTAATTGGGGAGTAAAAACATTCGGTAAACGGGGAATGCTGGTTTCCGGGGTTTACGATTCCGGTTATTCTTTCCCGGTTATGCTGCAAAAAGGGATACAGGCTTCGGCTGCTGACAGTGCGGTACCGTTTGCGATCGCACCCATGAGGCAATACAACGGCCTGGCCGACGTTGCGTCGGTAATACCACACATCGTCGAATTCGAACCCGATTTTATACTGGCTACATTTTGCGGCGAAGAGGCAAGCCTTTTCTTATCCGAATATGTTAAACATGGGCTTCATAAAAAAATACCTCTACTGGGCCTGCCCTTTCTGCTGGAGTCGTTTGACGCCTGCGGCGAAACAATCGAAGTATATACCACAATATCCTCATATCGCGAAGTTACCGAAGATGAGATTGATCGCCTTTGCAACATCGCCTGCGATCCATTTGCGCAATTTGGATACGAAACAGGTCTTTTGATAAAAGAAGCGGTTGAAAACTCAGGCGGGAAAACGCTTCAACGCGCGCTTGCAGAAGCAGCCGTAAATACAGACCGCGGGAAACTGGAAATACTGCCCCGCGAAACCGGCAATGATAGCAGGGTCTTCCTGGTAAAAAATACCTGGTCGGGAAACAAAGGCGAAATATCACGGCAAGTAATTGGCGAACTGGAGACTATTGGCATTAGTAACCAGGTTGTAGCCGACATTAACAGCCAACCCTCATCGGGTTGGGTTAACCCGTACCTCGGCATTTAAATATGAAAATAGCGGTTATATGCAATTCCGATTCATTAGCCTTCCCGGCTATTAGCTCCCTGATCAGCCAGGGATGGCTGGCGGGTGCCGGGATATTGGCACGCAGTAGTAATGTCTTACTTTCCCCGCTCTTGGGTATGGCCATACCGAAGCAAAATATAGCGCAATTCACCAAAGAGGCCTGGCAATCGGAAATGCAAAACTGGCTCCAAACTATCGCTCCCGATATGGTATGGGTTTTTGGTTTTCCCTGGCTCATACCATCCTCAATACTTGCCATACCCGAAGGTGGTTTCCTGAATTTTCATTTTGGAAATCTTCCACGGTACAAAGGAGCCGATCCCATATTCTGGCAGTTAAAAAACGGCGAAGAAAAGGCTGCCCTGGTAGTGCACCGGATGACCCCAGTTATCGATGACGGCCCGATTTTAATGATGGAGGAATTGAGAACAATAAAAGGAGAAAACTATGGCTTGTTTTGCCAGCGCCTGGGGTTTATGGCTGCGGGGCTTGTCCAGCCTTTAGTTGATAATTATTTGAACAAATCATTTCGCGAACTTGATAAGCCAGGTGGCGGCGAAGCAGCATGCTTTAAAAAGCCGGGATATAAGACGTTAAAAATAAATTGGGACGAACAATCCGCTGATGAAATTGAGTACCTGGTGAATGCGTCAAACCCGAAATACGATGGGGCATCTACATACTTGAGGAACGCTGAAATACGAATACTGGAAACATCGCCGGCGGAAATACAGCTTGAAAATAATTTCAGGCCCGATCCGGGAACGATCGTTTATGCTGATGCAGTATATGGGCTGATTGTAGCCTGCCGGGGAAGCCGGTTTCTAAAGATAAATGTTGTCCATACACAGGAGGGGTATTTTTCGGGCAGTAAGCTGTTTAGTATGGGCGTGCAGGCTGGAGAAAAATTCATCAACTTAAATTAAATATTATGGAAGGAACAATGTCAGAAATCCGGCTTTTCGCCGGGAACTTTGCCCCCCGAACATGGGCGCTTTGCCAGGGGCAAACATTAGCCATTTCAAGCAACCAGGCATTATTTGCATTGCTTGGCACTACTTACGGGGGTAATGGTGTTCAAACTTTTATGCTGCCCGATCTGCGGGGGAAAACAGCGATCGGCGCCGGACAGGGGCTGGGTCTTTCGACCTATGTTTTGGGCGAAACCCTTGGAACTGATGATGAGACCATAACATCGCAAACAATGGCGGCACATACACATGCAACCGTTATAACCCAGCCGACAACAAGGGGTACTGGCACAGCAACATTGTATGGGGTTAACGCAGGCGGGCAACCGCAACCTGCGGGAAATTACCTGGGCACCGATACCACCGGTGGGGCCAGGCCTTATACACATCCGGGCACAGGCACCCCGGTGGTGATGTCGAGAAGTGCAATAACGTATGCAAATCTAAACGTGCCTGCGCCTACGGTTACAACCGGGCTTACGGGCGGCAATCAGCCACACAACAACATTATGCCCTCTATTGCATTAAATTATATTATTTGTCTCCAGGGAATATTCCCTTCAAGAGATTAACCATTAAAAACTTAAACACATGGAAGGAACAATTGGCGAAATACGCGGATTTGCAGGTAATTTTGCACCATTGAACTGGCAATTCTGCCAGGGGCAAATAATGTCCATTGCACAGGAGACAGCGCTTTTTGCTATCATAGGTACTACTTATGGTGGCGATGGCGTAACCACTTTTCAACTACCCAATATACAAAGCCGCATAGTAATAGGTACCGGGCAGGGCCTGGGTTTGCCGGATTATGCCCTCGGAGAGGTTTTAGGGGAAGAAAACCATACGCTACAGATCACCGAAATACCTGCGCATAATCATACAGCAACGGTGCAAACCGATTCAACGCCCGCATCGGCCACTTTCGAACTGATGGGCGTGCCAGGCCAGGGCGGAAAGGCACTGCCGCAGAATAATTTATTGGGCCAGGACGCAACAGCTACTATTTATGCCCCGGGCGGATCGTCGACCGTCGCTATGAATGCCGCGTCGGTAACACTCGATAGCCTTACGGCGCCTGCACCTGGAGTTACTGTTTCCCTGGCCGGCTCAAGCCTGCCGCATTCTAATATTCAGCCGGTATTGGCGATGAATTATATCATTTGTATCAATGGAATATTCCCATCGAGGGATTGAGGCCAAATTAATTATGGATCATTAAAAACTTATCAAAATGGAAGGAACTATAGGAGAAGTAAGAATGTTTGCCGCAAATTTTGCACCTCGTACCTGGGCATACTGCCAGGGACAGATATTATCAATTGCATCAAATACGGCACTTTTTTCAATTTTAGGAACACAATACGGTGGTAATGGCACCAGTACTTTTGCACTGCCCAACCTTGCCAGCAGGGCATTTATCGGCACCGGGCAGGGACCCGGCTTGAGCCCTTATGACAACGGCGAAATGGTGGGAACAGAAACAGTAACGTTAATTTCGTCAAACCTGCCATCGCATACGCATACAGCTACGGTTACACCCGGAACAGGGGCGACAGCTGACGTTACTTTGAACGGTGTAAATGGCCTGGCTGGCCAGGCAAGTCCTGCCGGCGGTCTTCCGGGGCAGGATACCGCTCACAATGTATCGATGTACGTGGCGTCAGGCACACCTGTGGCGATGGACCCGGGTTCAATTGTCGTAACAAAGGTATCCACAGCGCCGGTATCCAATGTTGTGCTTGCCCCGGCCGGGAATACCATTCCCCATAACAACATTCAGCCATCCCTGGTCTTGAATTATATTATTTGTATGCAGGGTATATTCCCTGTCAGGAATTAGCAAGGCCAGTGGACAATAAAGCGTAAGCCTGAACAACTACAACGGCCGGTATCACATGCCAGCCGTTGTTTTTTTGGGAGGGTACCGGTCTTTTCCCGCATCAATATCTTTTTGTTGTTAGTTACCTTACACTTTGCACAAACTTTTTTAGCTTTAAGCACCGCTTATCAGCCACCGGCCTGACTGAATAATTTATACCTCTATAAAAATGATCCCATTAAAAGAGCTGGCAGATACCTATTCAAACGAACAACTTTTTTTATTGCAGCTATGCAGGCTATATTTTTCGGGATTCGGGAAAACCGATTTTCATGACTTCGCGGCTTCACCGCCCGACTGGCAATTAGTTTACAAAATTGCCATGGCGCACGGTGTCCGGCCATTTATTTATGATGTGATCTTAAAATACGACCTTGACGTTGATACGGGTTTTAAGTCGAGGTTAGAAAATGATCATCGTGTTATGCTGCAAAGAAACATGATGCAGGCAATACTGACCACAAAAATAACTACCGGTCTAAAAGATTTAGGAATCACCGTAATTGCTTATAAAGGTACTGCTTTAGTATCCAGGTACTATGATAATATAGGAATGAGGGAAAGCATAGATATCGACCTGATAGCAAGCCGTACTGATATAGGAAAAATAGAAGATTATTTTATTGCCAGCGGCTACATCCCCAAAGAGACTGTGCCGCGCAACTACCTTAAGTTTTACCAGGGGTTTTTTAAAGATATGGTTTATCGCGTGCCCAAATACGATTGCAATATTGAAATTCACTGGTCGCTTCTCAACGGTTTTGCCGGCAAATACCCTCCCTTTGAGTTTTTCAAACCCCATATAGAACCATATAAGCAGGCTTATGGCGAATACGCGGTTCTGTCCCCGCCATTTGATTTTCTTGCCACTATTTCCAACCACCTGGTAAAGGATATGGGCACCCGGTTTAAATACATGATTGATATTGCCTGTATATTAAAAAAGTACCCGGCATTGCTGGACGATCCTGTCATTCTTTCGACGGCGGTTAAGTTTGGATTTAAGAAAAGACTGATGAAAGGCTTATCTGTTGTAAGCAGCCTGACCGGGGTGGATATTCCGCCGTCCTGTTCGACCACAATAAAAAGCGAAGACTTGTTGGTGCCGTTGCAATACCCGGTTGCATTGAGCAGTTTACAATTTAATAATATTCGTTTTTTAAAACATTCGTTGAGATCGCAGGACAACATAGTAAATAAGGCCCGGTTTCTTTTGCGGTCATTTGTTTATTTTTTTATTCCGTCATATATCGATATCAACACTTTCAGGTTGCCCATTTTTCTCTTTCCCCTGTTATTTATTTTGCGGCCATTCCGCCTGCTGTTTGAAAAAATAAACTTTCGGCCCAAAAAGTAACATCGTTATAAGTCTGATCAAGTATCATTTCCGTTAAATCTTTTCCTGTTAAATTCCACCTTGGCATCAAATGAAAACTGCGTTTGCATAAGCGACAATTCGTTGGCGTTTATATCAGCTTTAAAATGATACAATACTGATGGCAATAGCTCGGGATTAAGATCCTTATAGTCAATGCATTTCAACACCTCGTCCGGGTATTTTTTTGCGGCAGCAAGGAAACTTTCCACTATTGTTTTTGTATCAGTGTAAGCACTTCCCGCCGTAATATTCAAAAATCCAGTGTTGCCCGGCGCAAGCCAGCCCGGAGGGTTTTTTTCGAACGATCTTAAAATATCCTCACTGTTCCGATTCAAAAATATTGCCGGCACGTCAGGGAATACGGTATGTATAAAATCGAAAAAAAGGATATTGAAAGATGTGAATTTTATAAAATAGCGCTTATGCGTCTTGCACCTGTGCCTGCTCATGGTAAGTAAAAGATTCCTGTATATCTTTTTGTTACTATCGGTCGCTTGTATGGGTAATTGCCCATTGTCAGTAAAAAAAGACCATATGCTATTCATTGGCCCGGCTTCGCTAATGACATGATTTTCGCGCGAACGCGCCAATACCTTCGAAAGCATTGTAGATCCTGAACGGCCGGCGTGGAAGATAAAGCCTGTCGGGTAAATGCTGTCAGCCACCAATGCACCTTCATCCAGTACGTCAATACCTGTCAGAAATGTTTTGATCTCGCCTTTTTTTAACGCTTCGAATACTTTAGCTGACTTGTGAAAAAAACCCTCATAAAAATGATACCGGCCGAAATCAAGCCAGGCAATGGTACGTTTTAACGGATCGACCGATACCGGAAGAAATCCGGTATTCGCAATAAGCTCGCTTAAAACCGATTGATCTGTGCCGTTTCTCATTATGTCCCCGGGATTATTTTTAAGCGAAATATCGTGTCAGTAAAGAAAACCAGGTATACCGGCCCCATGTATTTAAGGTAATTTATGCGCATGGTTATTAGCGTACTCGTATGGAACAGGATGGCAAATGCCACATAAAAAAAAGTAAATGACGGAAAGAAGATAACCAACCAGAAAGTAAGTTCAAAAAAAAGGGTGAGGGTGCTTAATATCATGCAAAGCATTGGCCTGCTAGCTATAACTAATGCGCTCTTTTTATCAGACCAAAGATAATTTTCCATTAAATAAGCCTGCAGGTTTTTACCATTGACCCACCTTAGACCCGACCGTATCAGTTTTTGCAAACCTGCAGCAAAATAAACCTGCACTAACGCTATTTTAACCAGGATCAACTCCCAAGCCGTTGAAGGCGCCGCCAACGGCTTATCCAATGAGGGCGATAATAGCAGTATGAGCAATACAACTGGTAAAAGATTGGTTTTGCGTTGGACGTATGCCAGCGAAATGATGGGGCTGAAATACAAAAAGTAGTTAACAAGCGCTATAAAAATAAAAATGCGGGTATAAAACCCTGCACACACCAGCACCAGGCACGTCGTCAGGCATAAGCCTGAACCTAAAAATTGATATTTATTTAGGGCCGGTAAGGGTAAAAAACCTAACAATCGTTGTCTCCTTCCATATATTTTCCAGGGTTCCGTTTGGAAATAGCGATATTGCTGGCGAAAGCTTAGAAGTACCTGTATGGCTGATACCGCGCAAAAAAGCTTGGCGAACATCCCGGCTTCATTGGGACCATGAGCGTTACTAAAAAGATCAGGAAAGCTCATTTCGTAAATTTTCTAACGGGATTTGTTCAATTATGTGATCCTTAGGTTTAAGGTCAGTTGTAATCGTTCTTTCAACTATACAAAGAGTTTTATAATTACTGATCTGCACCCCCTCTCCTTCCGCGATTCTTAAGATCGAGATTAAAAGCCTTGTTTGTTCAAGCCGTAAAAAAACATCCTTTTCCTCTGCCCCGCTGCTGATGGTACGTAACTGTTTCAGCTTTCTCCCAACATATTCGGGGTAACGATAAAATTCCGATTCCCACCATGCCATAGTACCGTCCTGCGTTTTAAACGCAACGCGATACACGCTAACCCCGCTTACCTGATGCGGAGACGAATACATCGGGTAATATGAAAAAGGGTAAGCTTCTTTCTGCATTACTGTAACCCAAAGCAATACGGCGCAAACCGCTATAAAAAAAATAACATAAAACATCATCCTGTAAGTTCGTCGTTATGCAATAGCCTAATCTCCGAATCGCGCCCGCCGGAATACTTATAATTAATAGTATAGTCATCGCCTATTTTCAATTTCGCAGCGCCAGGTAAATACCAAACAAAATTCACCCAGGATGTCGCACGGTCCGGAAGGCCGGGTTGATTGGACAACAATAAATCATCGAGACCAAGTTCAAAATGTATCAGCAGGCCGTTAAACTCATGCGCCACAGTTCCTGAAACGTAATTGTCAATTTTTAAATTAGTGATGGCATTAAGATCTACTTCGGCAAGCACCAGCGGATCATTAAAGATGGCAACATTTTTGAGCCTTTCTGTATCCAGCTTGATCAGATGTTTTGACAAGTCCGCATCAATATTTTTAAGTGCGGAAAAATCTATATCATACCATTTTTCCCAATTTACCAGGTCCGCTTCATGCAAAATTCTGTTTTTCAACATCCGCTCGGGTACCTGTACGGGCAAACCTATCACTTTTATACTGCCGGGGATCAGCCGGGCGCCGGGCGTTAATAACCTTTGCCGGGCATCAAAAAATACCGGCAGCACATTTTCATCGAATGGATCGTTTCCAATAATTTCACTGACCAATACGTCTGCCTTTTCCGGTAATTCGACCTGCGTCGACCAGCTCCTGATCAACGTTATCCGGTCGGTATATTCGGTGGTATTGATAACGGCTTGCGCCACGTCGGCCATGCTTCCGGCTTCTATTGCATATACTTTTTTTGCGCCCGCCCTGGCCGCAGCAATAGCCAATATTCCTGTTCCGGTGCCGATGTCAACCACTACATCACCTTTTCTGACAACCTGTTTAATTGCTTTTTCAAATTTATTCGTACGGACACGGTCGTTAAGCATCGCTATATGAATTGGTGATGAACCGAAACTTGCTAAATTTTTGTCGGGCGAAAACTGATTTTCATTATAGTCGCATAAAGCGCCAAGCACCCATAATTTGCAAATTGTACTGCTGGCCTCAACCCAGTTTTGTACGCCCGAAACCTTTATTTTTCTTAACCCTTCGCGCATGGTCAGTGGTTGGGAAAATACGCTTAATATCACCAGCGCCAGGTTACGAAAACCCGATCGTTTATTATTTACGATTACCTGGATCATATGAAGTGAATCCATCCTGATCTCGACCCCACTGCCCCGTTTAAGTATGGTTTCAGGTTTTAACTTCATCATTTCGTAAAATAAGCCTTCAATTTTTTACCAATAAACTGATTCAACCTGATGAATCTCCAAAACCATAATTTTGATGCATAACCCCAATCATAAAAGTAATTTGTAAGCACCCACAGAAATTTAGCTCCCAGGGGTTTTACGGGATCGTACCCCCACATTACCAATTCTTTTCCTGCCAGCCAGTTAAATCGTTCATGCTGTTTGCGGGTCCATTTGGCGCTTCGCAGCAGCGGGTTAAATTCAGCCGTTTTATCTACAGGCGCCCAGTGTACCGGCCCGGCCCCGCGCATAAATACCGAAGAGCCTATTACCGGCGAATACAATGCCTTTTCGAAATCGTAACACGCTGCGTCAAGATCAAGAAATGACAAAATTTTTCTCATCTCATTTTCAGTATTTGCGTAAAGCTCTTCATATTTTACTACCAGGAATTGCTTCCCTTCCCGCATCCATTGTTTTTGAATTTCAAAAATATCGCGGGCAGCATTTGCCCAGTCGCGTGTTGCGGTTTCCCTGTTATATTTGAAAGATAAATTAATAGATTCTACCAGGCTCCTGCCGTCCCTTACCAGGATGAGCAGTTTTTCGTCCGGAAAAAACTTAAAGAAATTTTTAAGATTACTTACATTAGGGGTTTTAGTAACCATGTACCGGTAATCGATATCGCAGGTTTCGGTAACAGGCATTTTTTTTTCATCTAAAGCTTTCTGTGTAAGACGATTCAGGAATATCCTTAACCCTTCTCCCAATCCTTCGGCTAACAGTTGCTCGGCTCCCATATCTTCGGGCAGGTCGGCATCTACCACCCATTGCCTGTTGTTGCGCTCGATATATTTTGTCAGTAACGACGACTTGGCTAATAACCCATCCTCTACCAGTACACTTCTGCGGCATTTTGGATGAAGGCAAAGCAGATGCATCAGATAATGCGTTCCGCTGCGCGGCATCATTCCCTGTATAAAGATAAAATTTGATCCTTCTTTCTGAATATTCATTGTGTTATAAAGATCAATGCCGGGTAAGTTGCTATCCAAACCCAAAAAAACTTTCCAAGCCTTAGCCATATAGCTATTGAGGCATGAAATACTATCCCGAAACCCAGGAACCACCAAAAATATGGTCGGCCGACAACTAAGGTCAATGAGAAAAAGCACTCAAATACAATTACCGACCAATTTATGAATTTGCTAAGCGGCCTTCGCTGTTCGAAAAACAGATTTACGGCGGGCAGAGGCACCTTATTATACGCTGTTATAATACGGTAAAAACCGCCACCATTTCGCCAGTTTACATTTAATAATTTGGCAACTCCGGCAGTTAGGTAAGAAAGACAAACTTGCAGGGCGATGAACCAAAAGGCTACCACTGTCACAGTATGAGTGGGGGCTATTTTCTGCAGCAAAAGTGCGCCGGTTATGATGAGTGAAAAGCGATTTTCTGCTTCGGCTCCATAAGCTATATTTCGACAGTTAATCAACGAACTAACAATAAATAGCGTGAAAAAGCAATAGATCGAATCAGTTAAAAAAGAAGAGAAAAATAACAAGTATACTCCGCATAAAAGCCTTAAAAACAATAGGCCCATCCACACTGGTGTAAAAAAAACGGCATCAGAAAGTTTCCTGATAAAAGCGTGTTGTCGTTTATAGAAATTGTTTTCCTTTAGCATATGCCAATCAAATAAACCACCGCCGATGTATTGTTTCGCCAGGCAAAGCTTTTCGAATGAATCTATAACAACATATACTGCCAACAAGCGGCCCGTCCACTCCAAAACCTCGGTCGCTGTGATTTCCAATTTCATCCTTTGTGAAAATATGACGTAAATACCTCAAGATTTTCCTGGTCAACTACCCTGAATTGTCGGCCAGCCTCAAACTCGCCTGATGGTATTTGCATTATAAAGCACAATATTGCATTATAATTAAATCGTTCGTTCATTTTTTTCAATTTTGTTTTATCTTGTTGCGTTTTTACGATTGTAGCAAAATCGCTTACAATGGACTTTATGCTTTCGGGTATGGCGTTTTGAGGGAACCAGATAGCATGATATATCTTCCATCGCGGCGTCAATGGGATATTTTTCCATTCGGTTACAGAATGATCAGACAGCCTATCGCGATAATATAATTTATATTCTCCCAGGTTATTGTAGGAAAAAAGCTGAAAAGCCGATATCCATCTGAATACGTCAGCGTAAAAGGTAACGCGGGCTAATTTTTTATTAAAAATAGCGTAACTGGCGTTGGCAAGTAACCAAAAGGATAATATAAAGATAACCGTGATTTCTTTTAAGGTCATGGTTTGAATATCTGGCAAGTAGATTTACTGATAAAGTTTCGGATTTTCTTTTAAAAACTTACTAAATTAAATGATTTATTTAATAACCCTTTTGCCTCAAATTCAATACTGACCAATGATAACCATCACAAAAAACGGCCTTACAGGTTGCCAGGATCATATCGTTGATGAACTAAGGCGCGAATTTGACGAAAAGAAATGTACCGTACTACCGCGTTTACTTGAAGATAAACTACTTGACAAAATATTGGAAAATCTTGACACCGCATCTTTTTACGAAAATCAGCATACGGCTTCGGGTAACGTAATATTTGCTTCAGATCTTTCGGTGCCAACAAAAAGCATCGTGCTGCATCAGTTAAATTTTGTGTTTAATAATCCCGAACTTTTTCGCTTAATTGAAGCTATAACCGGTTGCGCCGAAATTCGGGGGTTTTCCGGAAGGATTTATCGTAATATGCCTGGAACAGATCATTTCCTGGATTGGCACGACGATACATCCGGGCCGACAAGACTTATCGGGTTAAGTATCAATCTTAGCAAAGAAAGGTATGAGGGCGGCCTATTTCAGATCCGGGAAAAAAAGACCAGGGAAAATTTAAACGAGGTTGGCTGTTCCAATCCGGGAGACGCTCATATTTTTAAAGTTTCTCCCCATTTGGAACATTGTGTTACCGCAGTAAGTGGTAACTTCCCCAGAACTGCAGGTGCCGGATGGTTTACTTCTGATGCAGCTTTACTGCATAATTAAAAATAGTTATATGGTAGCTACCAATACTTTTATAGACGAAACCCGGATTGAAAGTTACAGGGACGAGTATATTGATACAAATTGTATTTTTTTGCCGGGCTTTTTACCTCAGGCAACCTTAAACATGCTTCTGAAAAAATTAGCCGATATCCGGTTTCAAACCAAATTTGAAATGGATGACCGTAACAAATTCGGGAAATTGCTTTTGGTCCCTCAAAACGATCCTCTTTTGTTTATTTTTCAGATGCTTATTAACAACACCGCGCTTTTTTCTGCTCTGGAGGAGATCACCGGTTGCGAACCTATCGGAAATTTTATGGGTCGTATTCACCGAAGCGAGGAAGGCGAACAACACGGCATAGAATGGCATGGCGATAATTCTGACAACAGGCTGCTTGCGATGACGCTAGGTTTAGGAACAAGGGATTACACCGGCGGCAAGTTACAAATACGGGAAACAGGCAGCGACCAAACTATACGGGAATTTGGGCGGCTGAACGCCGGCGATGCCATAGTTTTTAAGATAGCGCCCGGCTTGCAGCACAGGCTTACTGTGTTAGAAACCGGCCAGAGAACCGTTGGGGTGGGCTGGTTCAGATCGAAGCCCGACTTTGCAACATTTGCGGCAACGCATTTAAAGCCTTATTAAAATGGAAACAGGAAAAGCAGAAGCAGGAAAGGTATTATTTAAAGCTTTGTTTGAAAAGGAGAGTTTTTCTGAAGAAGAAACCAACCGGCGTATCGAACTGGCCCGGTCGCAGGATTACTGGCGCCAATTAAACCCACAGCTAAATGTATGCGCTGATCTGACGTTCGACGATTTTGAAAAAGATGCTTTGACAAACAACGAAATTGATGATATGCTGGGGAAGCTTGGCCGGGAGGGCTATTTTTCAACCCAGGCTCCCCTCATCAGGAAAGAGATTACTGACAGGATGTTGCTTGGCGTTGAAAACCTTAGAAAAGCCGGATGGCATGAAGTGTGGGCCTTCGTGTACGACGAATTTTGGCAAGTTACCCGCACACCATCAATGCTCAGGTTATTGTCAGCGCACCTTGGCAAAGGCTTTATGGCAATGCCGCATGTTGTGGTCCATTATGTTTGTCCTGAGAAAGGCTCGGGATGGAGCCCACACGTTGATTTTTACGACCGGCATGATCGCTTTACAGTTTGGTTTCCGCTAACTGACGCAACAATTGATAACGGCTGCATGTATATTATTGCAAGGCACCGCGTTTCGGACACGCTGCTCGTAAAATGGCTGAATATGGAAGACCTGAGCCATCGTGAAGTTAAAAATTTATTGCAAAGCACGCGGGCACTGCCTGTTCCTGCCGGCAGTATATTATCCTGGAAAGGCGATGTTATTCACTGGGGGACAATTTCTTCTAAAAATGTTGAGCCCAGGGTCAGTTTGTCGGTTGTATATATTAAAGAAAATACCCCACCTCTGCCGGATGAAGTTCCGTTACTTTCGCCGGTTGAGGTACCAGACTTCTCAACCCGGCTAATGTCCGTTGCGAAAGCTATTAAGTATTATAAAATACATGTCTTATCTTTAAATAAATTTTCGGCCATCGCCCATGAGCTGCTGACCGCATATAAAGAAAACCGTATCGCATAGACCAATTGTACAAGCAGGCAAAATGACATTTATAGAAAACTTAAACTTTAAATCACATTAATATGACGCATCTTAATTTACCAAAAAAAGTAAAAATATCCGATAATGTATTATTCCAGCAAATCAATAATGAGTGCGTTTTGCTGGATATGGATAGCGAACAATACTTTGGATTAAATGATGTAGGAGCCCGGATATGGCAAATCCTGTCTGAAGATGGTGATACGGAAAAAGCATTATCACAACTACTGGCAGAGTATGAGACGGATGAAATAACTTTACGTTCCGATATGGTCAACTTGCTTACTGAACTTGGAAATGAAAAATTGATCATAATTGAAAATTAAATGGCCCAATATTCCCCCGCGAAGCTTATCCTATGCCGATAAATGGATATTCTTCAGAACGCTGATGCTGGCGTTCCTGGTAAGGGTATTGGTAAAAATTACAGGTTTCAAACACACTGTTCGCTTTCTCAGGAGATTTGAAAAGGGCGGTGAAATTGATACCGATATTGAAATAGCCGAGCTTAAAAAGTATCGTTTTATGATCACGTTATCCCATAAATTCTGGCCGGCTACTAACTGTCTGTCCTCGTCATTGGCATTTTGGCTCACACTCCGCAGAAAAGGTATAAAAACTGATCTGAAATTTGGTATATTGACAGTGCCGGAGAATAAGCTTAAATCGCACGCATGGCTGGAGCATAAGGGGTACCTGCTAAGCGCAGATGACAGTGCGATAGGTAAGTTTAAAACATTTGACAAGCCTGTTTTATAATAAGTAAATTATTAGGTAAATTTACATTTAACAAATAATTAAACCGTTATGGAGAATAACAATCCAACTGACGCTATGCCTGCTAACAGTGGAGATAGCAAGCAAAAAAAAGTGTATCAAACGCCAAAAATTCAACGATTTGGTGGTCTGGCTGAATTAGTTCAACTGAATCCTGCGCGCGGCGCAGATGGAGAAACCAGATGGCCCGATTGTACATCCTGATAATTTTTCTGTATAAATTAGATGCGTTGTTGACCGCTTGGCCCGGCCTGTGGTCATACTTAACCAGTATTGATTTTAGGAAATAATTTTGGGCGTAATAGATGACAATATTTTTTGGTGTATACTGCCTGGATAAGACCGATTGCAGTTTTGATGCCAAAATCATGCTGGAGTCTTTAAATTATGTTTCGTCTGATGCCGATGCTCTCTGGAATGCCGAAGGTATAGCGTTAGGTCAAAAAACCGTTTTCAATACACCTGAATCTTTTTCTGAGACCCTGCCGCTATATGATCCGGTTAATAACTTAACCATTGCCGGAGATATTCGGCTTGATAATCGTGCAGAACTATTCGTTAAATTAAGCATCGATGCTAAAGAATATAAGGAACGTGCCGATGCTGGCATCATTATTTTAGCTTACAGAAAGTGGGGAGAAGCACTGTGCGAACACCTGCTCGGCGATTTCGCCTTTGTTTTATGGGACGGCGGTCTAAATAAACTCATTTGCTGTACCGACCACCTTGCGTCGCGCAACCTGCATTATTTTTATAATGGAAAAAAGTTTGTTTTCGCAACAACCCCTAATCCTATTCTCGCTCTTGATGATATTTATCCGGTTGTCAACGAAAACAAGTTGATGACCATGACCATCCCGTATGCAAAACATTTATTCTGGGGTGAAAGCTGGTTCAAAGATATCTTCCCTGTTCAGGCGGCAACATTGATGACTATTGATCAAAACGGGATCAAAAAAAAGACATACTGGACGCCGGACATATATAAAGCTCTATCATTTAAAGATGAGGCTGAATTTGCTGAAGCTTTCCGGGAAAAATTGTTTAAAGCTGTTAACGATCGCATGCGGAGCCGGTTTCCTGTTACGGCACTGTTAAGCGGAGGGCTCGACTCTTCGGCCATAGTGAGTGTAGCAGCAAGGATATTGCAGGGTCAAAATCGCGAGTTGCAGGTTTTCTCGGGTGTATTACCCGAAGGAGCCGATCCGGGACTGGCCGACGAACGTTATTATATCGATCAGTTCAAAAGCCTTCCCAATGTAAATATCAATTACATATCGGCTGAAGGAAAAGGTTTTTTTAGTGACCTGGATGAACTGCAGACCACTATTTATGCGCCAACACTTATCGCGAGCCATTATTTACACAGATCATTTGCGTCAGCGGTCAGGCAACATGGATCGAGGGTGCTACTTGGCGGGGGCGGCGGAGAAATGGGAATTTCTTATCATGGCACCGGCTGTTATGCCGAGTTTTTCAGGAAAATGCAATGGTCAACTTTGTGGCACGAACTGAGGTACCGCAAAAAAATTAACGCTGAGCAATTCTGGCAAACTGCGTACACTGATGTGGTCAAGCCAATAGTGCCAGAGATGATCGCAAATATTATCAGGCCAAAATATTTAGATAGGGTAAGGGTAAATTGTTTGCAGCCGGATATCGTTGAAAGGCTCAGGAATAGGTGGGACCAGCAAAAATCTGAACTTATCGATGTAAATTTAGGCGGGGCTTCAGCCAGCCACAGGATCAATCAGTCCAAGATGATCAGAACCGCGCAGATGAAGGCCCACGGCAAAGCGGACATGGGTGATATTGAACTGCGCTGCCCGTTGATGGATAAGTCACTGCTGGAATTTTGCCTTGCCGCCCCGCATGACCTAAAAGTAAAAAACGGATATAAACGTTATTTAGTAAGAGCTGGGCTTAACGGTATGCTCCCACCCGAGATACAATGGCGAACTACCAAAGGCGCTTTTTCGCCCGATTACAGAGCGCGATATAATGCCCAAATGCCGCAGGTAAGATCTTTTTTAGAAAATATTAATGTGAATGATCCGGTCAGGCAGATAGTTGATGTTGAAAAATTAAAGCTGTGGACGGATAAAAATAACATCATTACCGATAAGATGGCACGGGATTCGGTACCAGAGGGCATTTACCTGATACATTTTTTGCGCCGGTTCCCGGATTACCGACTATAGCTATGACTCACTATTATAATATCTACGGACTGTCGGTCCGTAGTTCACGTAAAATAGAATTACTTAACGAACTTGCTGAGCCATCCTCGGTCGATCTTTCAGTTACCTGGTCCTCCGCACAGGTATCAATACCCGATGTGGCATTAGTTTGGCAGCCGGTAGTAACCCGGCAGCTTAGCACAAAAGGACGGATATCATTTTTTTCTGCTGAGTCTGCGTCGGGAATATATTTAAAGCTGACTTTTATAACTGCGCATGGCGACCTATCAGTTTTGATGGACCCGGATAAAAAAAATGTATGGATAATCCATAGTAATACAGAGCCTGTATCTAACATGAATTCGTTGTTCGTAGGTTCCATATTAGGTTGCATATTGCGGCTAAGGGGTACGTTGTGCCTTCATGGATCGGTCATAAATATCGACGGGCAGGCTGTCATCCTTACGGGAAAAAAGAAAAGCGGGAAATCAACCACCGCTACAGCTTTTTCAAGATTAGGCTATAAAGTTATGGCTGATGATATTGCCGTAATAAATGAAGTAAATGGCGATTTTTTTGTTCAGCCGGGTTATGCTAAAGTACGGCTGCGGCCACAACCGTTGGAAGTTTTTTACCCTGAAAACACTTATGAATTTGATTCGGTATATTCACATCGCGACAGCAAATATTCCGACCTGAAAGGAAGTTTTCATAACACTCCGTTAAGGCTCGGAGCTATTTATTTGCTGAGCGAAACAGAAGAAACAGACGGGGTCCCCTTTGTAAAATCAACCTCGGCTGAACGACTGGTTCAGTTACACAGCAATACCTTTGCCGGCTACGTACTGTCGACCGGCCAGCGGAAGGCAGAATTTAAGATGCTCGGGCGGCTGTCCTTAAAAGTGCCGGTTAAATATCTGCACTTTGGCCGTAACGTAAAGCTGGTGTACCAACAGTGCGGTGTTATGTTGGATGATCTTAAAAAAACAGTTTGAACGGCAGATATTAAAACATTGATGAGAACTATCGATTTTTCACAGCTTGTTGCACCTCTCACTACACAGGAGTTCTTCAAAAACTATTGGGAGAAGACGTTTGTCCATAACCGCCACCAAAACTCGGGTTATTTTGACAATGTGATATCCATAGCCGACATTGACGATTTTCTCAGCCAGCAGAATTTGATCCCAGAGGGCATCAAGGTCATGAACAAAGGCAACAGCATACCATCTTCGGGCTGGACAAGGTCGGATACGCTGATAGATGGCACCATAAAAACTGTGGTTGACCCGGGAAAACTGATCGGCCATTTTAACGAGGGGGCGACCATTATTATAAATTCCGCCGACAGATCGATCAGCCGTTTGTCTGAAGCCTGCAGGGTGCTTGAGCAGGAATTGAAATTCAGGTTACAATCCAACATCTATATTACTCCGCCGAACTCGCAGGGTTTTGCCATGCACTACGACCCGCATGATATCTTTTTGATGCAGATAAAAGGGCCAAAAACATGGATGATATATGATACAGGCGAAGATTTACCTGTAAAGTACCGTGCATTTAGCAATGAGCCAAAATTAGTCTCGAAATTCGAGATCAACTCAGGCGATTTTCTCTACATCCCACGTGGTACCTCGCACGAGGCCATTTCGTCCGGGGTATCGACCATCCATGTCAATTTTTCGCTTAAACCTGCGTATGGATATCACCTGGTTGAAGAATTGGCCCGTATAGCGTGTGAAAAAGAGCGGTTTTTTAGGCTGACAATACCCAATGGGTTTCAAAGCGAGAGCGAACAGAAAGCCTACCTTGCCACATTTAAGGAAAAGCTAAACGAACTGATGGAAAAAATAAGTCCCGAACAATTATTAGAAAAGCAGGCTGAACATTTCGTCAAAGAACAGGCAATTGATTTTCGCGGTAAACTCACCGATTCGTTACGGCTTGAAGGACTTAACGAAGATACCTTTGTATCGCGCCGGCCAGGCTTTGCATGTCTGTTTAAAACGACAGGTGGAAAATTCAGTATTCATTTTGGAGGACAGAAGCTTAGTATACCCCCCTTTATAGAAAAAGATATTTTATTGCAGTTTGAGCCATTTACAGCTAAACAAATAAAAGGGCTGGCAACAGCTGGGGGCAAGCTTCAGCTTGTACAGAAATTAATAGAAGCAGGTTATCTGAAGATTGACGATCCAAAGCATGAGTAAAACTATTACGCCAATGAAGATCATCCTTACCGCCAGGCAAACCGGCTCGGCTTTGTATAGCTTTTTGCTGACACAACTAAATTATATCGAGTGGATAAACTGTTCTAGCCTCGACTATCAGGCTGTTAAAAATGGCAGCGAGGCTGATTTGTATATTAATGTACTTGAGGGCAATACCTTAGGTGAGGTAATCGATATCTGCGCCTTTTTCAGGAATAATAAAAAGAAGTCTATAACGGTTTCGTCGTGGAATAACAGCCTAATAACCGGCCCAACTCATTTTCCCGGGAAAAGCGCCGGTGCCGATTCCGCGATTTTAATACTGCAACAGGAATATGGCCGACCTGCCGATAAGCTTGAACTGAAAAGCCAAATCACCTCAACCGCATCCTCAAACGATATCCAGGGCAATCCCGACATCGTTTTTGCTGCCTTTGCCAGCCTGTTGAACGAATTAAAAATTCTTTACAATGATAAGCCTGCACAGCGCTTGAATTTTGTTGATGGGGTCCGGCTGTTTAAACTCCACCAAAAAGACCAGGCAATTTATGAATCGAAATACATCTATCCCATTTTTGACAGCGCGGATACCGGCACTTCGCATGAAAGCTTAACAGACTATAAGGTACTGGTGGGCAAGTTTTTGCATTCCGTATCCCACATAAAAAATGGATTTTTTAATGCCCCCCCTCCCGAAAACGGCGGGGATGAGTATCGGAATGTTGCTATAATAGGCGGCGGAACGGCCGGGTATCTTACAGCCCTCCTTTTTAAAGAAAAATACCCCAACATGCCGGTTACGCTGATAGAATCATCTAAAATACCGGTGATCGGGGTGGGCGAAGCGACCACGCCGGAAATCAGGTCATTCCTGTTCGGTGTGCTTAAATTTTCAGCGCACGAATTTTATGAAATAGTCAAACCTACCTGGAAACTCGGGATAAAATTCTTTTGGGGGCTACCCGGCGACTATTACTTTAATTACCCCTTCGGATGGCCGGATGTAAAAAGTTCTTTTGTTGCCGATGGCGATATCAACAATAGTTCGCTCACTGCTACATTGATGGACCAGGAATCCTCCTTTGTTGTCGCTGCTAAAGACGGCAGTGGCGCCCAGCAATATTCGACACTTTCCGACGAACTTTTTTATGCCCTTCATCTTGACAATGTCTCCTTTATTAAATACCTGAAGATAAAAGCACAGGAAAAAGGTATTATTTATATCGATGATCTGATAGTTGGTGCCGAGAGAAAAGCAGACTCGGATGAACTGGCCGTGGTTATTGGGGAAACCGGGAAGCGCCATATCTATGACTTTTATGTTGATTGTACCGGCTTTAGCTCGCTTCTGCTCGAGAAAACTTTAAAATCTGAGTTTATATCTTACAATAAAAGCTTGTTTTGCGACACCGCGGTTGTAGGTAATATTCCCGGAGTTAATAAGATCAAAACCTACACCTATGCAGAGTCAATGGACCATGGATGGTGCTGGAACATACCCATGCGTGGCGAGGATCACCGGGGTTATGTGTTTTCTTCTGCTTACTGTTCTATCGACGAAGCTACCGATGAATTTCTTCGAAAGAACCCTGAAATAAGCAACCCAGGGATCGTTCGTTTCAAAACAGGCCGGCACCGGGAAATTTGCATCGGTAACGTATTTGCCATAGGCAATTCGTTCGCTTTTGTCGAGCCACTCGAATCAACAGGTATCCACATGATTATTACCGAAGCAAAAAGGCTGGTCAATAATTTTAGTGAGTTAAAAGGTTCTCCTGCACTCAGGAAAAAGATAAACACAGATATTAATGATAACTGGGACTACTTAAGGGACTTTTTAGCGATACATTATAAATTCAATAAAAAATTTGACACCCGCTTCTGGAAAGATTGCCGCGCACTTACCGACGTAAGCGGTATACAGGATATGATAGACCTTTATCATGAAATAGGACTGTTGAGCTGTGCTAACAAAAGCCTGGTCAGGATGATCAATTCATCTATAAAAGATGTGATATTCGGGTTGGTTGGTTTTGATGTGATGATGATGGGGCAGGGCGAGATACCTAAAAAGTTCGATTGGTCGGTAAGGAATCAGCATATCTGGAAATCAAACGTTGAGACCTGGAAGGCAATACGCTCGCTAACGGTGCCCGTCGATAAGGACCTTGACATTCTGAATGAATACCTCGAAAGCCGATGGTAATAATTAAATAAACGAAAGCTGCATATTAAACCTGCCGAGGTCGATATTTTGCTCCTCCAATAATTCCTTTATCTCCAACTCATCTTTCACGCTTATGGAATTGGTCGAGATGAGTACAAGATCAGGTTTTAATTTTTCACAGATATTGGCAAGATTACTTTTACCGCCATAAATTTTATACCCGTACAGGTACATATTGTGCTTAGTCTCATCATCGTCTATCCAGCCAACGGGTCTCAACTCATGTTTGTGATTTTGCAGCAACTCCTTTATCAGCAAATACCCGCCATCACCAGCCCCATAGATAATAACTTTTTTCTTTGCGCTCCTGTTTCTGCTGATCAGTTCATTTACCCACCTGTAGAATAACCGCGAAAAAACAATCCCGGTTGCACTCAGCAGGAAATCGACCATAAAGAAATAAGGAGTATAGATACCGAACTTGCCTTTGAAAAAGAGTATTCCTGCCAACACTGCGCTGGCCAGAAAAATAAACATAAAGTAAGCCGCCACTTCTATTACTTCCATATATCGCCATATCCGGTAGTAGAGCCGGGTGATATACAATACCGATATCTTAACACAAATAAAAGTCGCAAGTATAATGTCGTCATCCTTCACGCTAACGTGCAGGGTGTTTTTTGCTATAAGGAAAGATGCGTAAATGATAAGGATATCGGTAATAACGCCAACGATCAATTTTTTTTGCGACAAGAAAAAGCGCAATACTAAATTGCTCCCCGCGTCTTTTCCTCGTAACCGCCGGTAAGTTAGCGTTTCCTCCGTTTCATTATAAACCTTAACCTTGGACAGTAGTACCGAGAAGATAACTGAACTAACCGCTACCAGCAGGATACATAAAAGCAGGTTGTTTACCTGGGTTTTATACATAAGCAGGCATAGCACCCCCCATAGCATACTGATGCCATAAAGTGTGAGCACAGCCTGTTTTTCGCTCAGGCCCAGGGCTACCAGCCGGTGCGATGTATGGTCGCGGCCTCCCTGGTCTATCCTGCGCCCGGCCAAAATGCGCTTGATGGTTACCAACGTGGTGTCCATAATGGGTATGGCCATTAAGCTAATGGGTATAAACAGTACCCAAACTGCTGATGAAGACCCCATTTTATATTGAACCGCGATGCTAAGGTAGGAGAGAGAGAATCCAAGGAAAAGGCTCCCCGAATCGCCCATAAATATCCTGGCGGGCTTAAAATTATAAACCAAAAAGCCTATCGCTGCCCCGGCTATGGCAAAACCTGGTATAGCAAGGTTTGTCTCTCCGTTCAGGTAGGTTAAAATACCCGTTATCAGGGCCACAATGGCCGAAATGCCTGCCGCCAGGCCATCCATATTATCCAATAAATTAACGGCATTGGTTATCCCCATAACCCATATAAAAGTCAGCGGGATTCCGGCCCAGCTTAATAATCCCCCTCCAAAATTAAATCCGTAGTAGATCAGGATAAATGAGCAAAAGATTTGTACCACGATCTTAATAACAGGTTTTATTTCCCAAATATCATCGATAAGACCGGTCAGAAACATGACAGACGAAGCGGAATAAAGCATCCAGTTGATATGCCCGGCGCCTGAACTGAAAAGGGCAATACTATAGGCAGAAAAAATAGCGATACCGCCCATTAAGGCAGTCGGTTTCTGGTGCCACCGGTCGCTCCTGGGTTTTACCACCCACCCTTTACTATTGGCCAGTTTGATAACCAAGGGTGTAATAGCCAAACAGGAAGCAAGAGCTACCAGGCCTGCGATGATCGGTTTCAGCAACGGAGGTATCATACAGTCATCTTACTATCCAGTTTATATTTTATGTTCAATATCCTTTCAATTCCTTCGTCAATATTCACAAGGCGCCGGTTAAGTATATGAAGCATTTTTGAATTATCCGGCTGGCGGCGGGTCATGTCGCCTTCTTTCAGCGGATCGAGATGCACGATAGAAGAGGATGAACCCGTTATATTAATTATCTTCCGGGCAAGATCGACTATCCTGATCTCCAGCGCGTTGCCGATATTGACAACCTCATTTATACTTGACCCATGTTCAAAAATTTTGACGGTAGCATCAACGTTGTCATCGATATACAGGAAAGTGCGGGTTTGATGCCCATCGCCATAGATCGGGATGTCCTGGTTTTTCAAAGCCAGGTCGATAAACTTAGTCACCACAAAATCGGTGCTTTGTTTAGGGCCATAAGTATTAAAAAACCTGAATATGGTAAAATCAAGACCAAATTCCTTTTGATAAGACCTGAAAAACGCTTCGCCTACATTTTTAACAATAGCATAAGGCAGGCGCGAATTCAAAGGCGTAGTATCTTCATTCTGTGGAAATTCAACGGGTTCGCCATACACCTCCGAAGAAGATGAGTAGAATATGCGTTTAACGCCGGTATTTTTTGAAAGATTCAGAATGTTTTTGATACCTTCTATATCCTCTAAAACCTTCATCGGGTTATTCAGCGTCCGTTTTACCCCGACCAGCGCCGCATAGTGAAACACATAATCAAACCTGAAACCGAGCATTACTGCTGACAGATCGTGGTAGTTATTAACGTCGCATTTTATGAAGGAGAAGTTATCATCGCCCACGGGCAGGTTATGTACCGATCCTGTAAGCAAATTATCAGTTACGACAACATGATAATCTTTGTTTTGCACCAACTTGCTTGCGAGCGTGCTGCCAACATTGCCGGCGCCTCCGGTAATCAGTATCCTTTTCATAATGCAACCAGGTCTTTAAAATTTCATTTAGCTTAATAAATAATTATACAGATCCTCCGTTTCCTTCACCAGGCGGTGGTATGAGTAATTTTCCAGGGCCGACTGTTTCCCATTTAATGCCAGTTTTTCCCTCAATTCAGGATTGACAATAAGCTGTTTCAGTTTTTCGGCAAACATAGCCGGGCTGACGTCACTTAAAAGCCCGTTAAATCCATCATTTACCACATCCTTTACACCTCCCACATCGGTACACATTACCGCCGTTGCCGTTGCCTGTGCTTCGATGATACTTACCGGCGTGCCCTCATTTAAAGAGGTGAGCGCTACAATGTCTGCGCCGGCATTAATTACATCTATATCCTTTCGCCACGATGTAAAAATGATTTCCGCCTCATAGTTGTCGTCACCTGGTACACAAACACTAAATCCGTTATCCCGGCTCATGGCTATAATCGCGTCAAGCCGTTCACCGTCGCCTACTACAAATACTTTAAATTTAAGTTCCGGCGCCTGACGCCTTATTAGCCTGAGCGATTCGACAAGCAGCGAGTGGTTTTTGATGGCAGTAAGCCTGCCGGTGATAACGATCACCGCTTCATCCTGGCCAATTCCGTAAAACTGCCTGAAAGCTGTCCTTTTTTCTTCTTTATGCTCAGTAAATCGCCGCAGGTCGAAACCCAATTTTATAACGTGCACCTTATGTGCAGGCGCAATTTTGTATTTATTTACCAGGTCGTCCTTCTGCTTTTCGCTTATGGCTACAATGGCACTACTTACACTGCACAGGTAGCGCTCAATGCTCAAAAATATTTTTGTTTTGACAGGCGAAAAATACCCGTCAAAAACATTTCCATGATAAGTATGTACAATGGCCCTCGGTCTTCCGGAACTTCGGTAAGCTGCCAGCCGGCCCAGTACACCGGCCTTCGCTGCATGCGTGTGTACGATATCAGGCTTTTCAGTCCCGATCATATTATAGATATACCGGTATGCCCGCATATCCTTCCGGAAATTGATGCTCCTGTTCATGCCAGGAACGTAATCAAAATCCACCCCAAGGTCCTTCAAAATATAATCCGAATTCCCTTCATAAGGTTCTCTGTTCCCTGCCAGTACCATAGTTTGAAAGGACGGGTCGAGGTACCTTGACAGGTACGCTACGTTATAGGTCGGTCCCCCAATATTCAGACGGTTAAGGATGCGCAAAATCCGGGGCATTGTAATAAAAGTTTAAATAGATAAACAGGGTATTAGGTTTTCGTGCACTTAATCTATTGGTTAAAAAAATTGAAATAAAAATATATTAGTTAAATACCGTGCACGAATACAATATTAATAATTAAAATTGCTTATTTGTTTCAGTTAGTAATTTTTTCTTCGTAAATCAGTAGAAAATTCTTCTTTTGAAAATGAATAGCCCGCAAATCAGTTATAATCGGTATTTGCACAGTACAGGTTCACCAATAACAACGAACAAGGATTTTTAGAACAAACATGGCGGAAATTACTTTGACCGATTATTTGCTGTTACCGTTCTACCTTTGGCTTATCTATAAAATAGCCTATTTCTACCGCAATAAATATTACCCCCGGGGCCATCCGTATCATACCTATTTCATACCCGGGCTTACGGTAAAAATTGCCGGGGCAATATCCATAGGACTAATATATAATTATTATTACAGCGGTGGCGATACCTTTAACTTTTTTTACCACTCGCAGATCATTAATTCCACGTTTATGCGATCTCCCCATGCGTGGTTTTCACTTATCACTCACCGGGTGGACGGCAATAACCTGGTAGCATCCAAAGCGCTATCCGATATGTATTGGTATGATGACATTCCGGCTTATACCACTTCATGCATCGGTGCATTCATCGGGATCTTTTGTTTTACAAAATATCTTGTTATTAATGTGATTGTCGCTTCGCTATCGTTTATTGGTAGCTGGTTATTATTTGTACAATTTGCGCGGCAATATCCCAACCTGGTCAAGTATATAGCCATTGCGGTGTTATTTATGCCGGGACCCGTTATCTGGGGGTCAGGATTATTTAAAGATAGTTTTTGTCTTTTTGCCATAGGTTGCCTGGTGTATTGCATCTACGTGTTATTTGAAAGACGGGAGTTTAAAATATCACTGGTTTTGCTTCTGTCGGTCTCGGTTATGCTGCTAATACTTATAAAGGCTTATATACTCATCATTTTACTACCGCTTGTTTTTCTTAAAACCCTGCTGGTTTACCGAAAACAACTGTCAAATTACTATGAAAGCAGGCTGCCCTATTATATAGTGATGGCCATTATAACCATAAGCCTGTTCTTTATAGTGCGTCGCGTATCGCATCGCGTATCTGCCGAGGCCGTGCAAACCACCCTGGAAACTATAAAAAGGCAAAAGGATTATTTATTGCAGGTTTCGCTGCTATCTGACGGCTCGGCATACGACCTGGGCGATTTTGACCCTACGTTAGGCAGTATCCTGAGCAAATTCTGGCCGGCTGTGAATGTAACCCTATTCAGGCCGTTTGTGTGGGAATCGCGGAGCATAATGGAATTTTTCAATTCCTTCGAATCGCTTGGGATGTTGTTATTGACGTTGTACCTATTGGTACGCAGGAATATATTTAAAACAGTCAAAAATATCATTACCGATCCAACCCTGATCATGTGCCTGCTTTTTGTGCTGGCGTTTTCTTTCATCGTGGGCGTGTCCACTTATAACTTTGGCTCGCTTTCCCGCTACCGCATTCCGGGGACACCCTTTTTTATGGTGTTTGTGCTGGTGCTGCTGTTTAAGGACAGACCTGCTCCTGCATCGGCCACTGTCGCCGGCAACGAAGTCGCTGTTGAAGTCCAACCGGGATCATAACTTGTCGAAAACAGCGAGATACTTGCCGGCATTAGCTTCAACCGAACTGTTTTCCGCAGCAAATCTGCGCGAATTTTCTCCCATCTTTTTCCTTAATTCATGGTCTGTGATCAAAAGAACAAGGCGCTCTATCCACTCCTGCTCCCCCGTTACCAGGAACCCGTTATAACCATCCTGGATAACTTTGAAATTCGGACCCAGAGCCGTGGCCACAATAGGAATACCGGCCGCCATATACTGTACCAATTTACCTCCGCTTTTTCCATAAGCCCATTGCTCATCAGGCAAAGGATGCAGGCCGATGTCGAATTTCTGCAGGTTAGTTATTTCGCTTTCGGCTGTCCAGTGCAAAAGTTCGATATCTACCCCCGCCAGTTCAAAATCGTCATCGCCCATCACCATAATTCTGACGTCGTAGTTCGCTTTGAGATATTTGAGTACCGGGTCTATCAAATGCAGGTATTTGCTTGTGGTTTGGCTTCCGCTCCAACCGATGACCACCGTGCCAGGCATAAGTTTTTTGGGATAAGGGTATTTCTTAATGTCGATGGTGGCAGGTATCATACTCAGGTTCTTGTTAAACCTGGCCGAATACGAACTCAACTCATCGGTACTAACCAAAACATGGTCGCTCCGCTTAATCAAAAAATTTATTTTTGAAGCCGATTTCAAAAACCTGATAAACTTGTTGTAACGGCTCGTCCGGCCCATATAAACCAGGTCGTCTATATCGTAAACCATTTTTTTTGCCCTCGCCCGGATTAGCCATTCGGTGATTGCGGGGCCAAATGGCGTGATCCAAAGAAATACATACACGATATCGTACTTCCCAACCCTGACAAGGTCCCTGTACCTGCGAAGATATCCCCGAATGGTGCCGGCGATCTTTGCAAATAAATGGCCTTTTTTGTAAACTATCTTTTGCATCTCGTCAGACATAAAAGGCGAAACCTCCACCTCAAAACCGTTTGCACGCCAACTATCGTAATACTGCTCAAATTTGAGCCGTTGCCCTGGCGCACATCCCATGGGATAGGGGCATAGCACTAATATTCTTTTATTCCTTTTTTCCGACGGCATGCCAATAAGGTTCTTTATCTGAAAATATAATATCGGTCAATCCGGAATCTTCCATCATCAACCTGATCTCATTTTTTGTAAAGCGCTGCTCTAAAGGGGTTCCAAACCTGTCACGCGCATCATTCCTGATAACGTTAAAAGTTTTACCAATATAAAAATGCAACGGCATTTGCTGTGCAAGTTTACTTAGCCCTGCCTTTTTGAAGCACCAGCCTGTAAACACCAGGGGCAGATATACGGTTACCGCAATGATGTCACATAAAATATTTTTAGCCCCCTCATTTAGTCCCGAGATGATTTTTCTGACCCCATTCGACACACGGAATAAAAACTTGAACACCGGACCCTTGTTGTCAAAGCTGTAATAAAGATATACCAAAAAAAAACCGCCCTGCTTCAGTTTACTAACGCATTGCTTCATGGCTAGTGACGTATCCGGGATATGGTGCAATACACCGAGACTGAATACAAAGTCGAAACTGGTATCTGCGAATGGAAGTTCATCCACAGCAGCGCGTGACAGCCTCACATTGCTGCGATCTGCAAGGAATTTCGACGCTGTTTCCACCGCGTCACTCGGATCCACGGCGTCGACTGTCAAGGCGCGGGCAGCAACAAACCTAGTCCATCTGCCCGTTCCACAGCCAACATCGAGCACCCGCTTGTTTTCGGTCCATTCTGGTTTAACAATATCAAAATAATGCCTGGACGCTATGTCTTCTATCTCACAATCGGTAAAATGGTTAAATTTTGTCCATTCCAGTCCAAACGATTCGACGGTAGCTGCATCGATATTGTTTGAGTGCCCAATACCAAAGTTATATATTGGCAAGCCATCAACCTGAGTAGTGCTAACCGGTTCAGTTATAAAAGGTATTGCGTCCATCCCGAATCCCATCATTTCGTCACCTTATTATAAATATCCAGGTATTTCCTTACCCCTTCATCCAAAGAGAAATAATCCAGTGCACCTTCCCTGATCAACGCTCTATCGTATGCAGTACCAGCGGCCAGATGTGCTACAGCGGCAACGTAGTCGGGCAGGTCAACAACAAGTCCCGAATGATATTGTTCAACTATCCTGCTGCTATCGCCTATACCATCGTTACATATCACCGGTACACCCATTGCCATAATTTCTCCCTGCTTGGTCGGGCTGCTCGCTGTTTTACTGTACGACGGCTTAATGAAGAATATTCCATAGTTAAACAAACTGATCATCAGCGGCACGTCGCGCCGGTCTGCCGTGGTGATAATGACATCACTGCTGTCTATTTGATTTTGGCGCGCTTTAAGGATAATATCCCCTGGATCGTCGTGCGTTACAAACAAAAATTTTGCGGAAGGCTGACTCTTTTTTAACGATGAAAAAAAAAGGAGCATTTCGTCCAGCAAATACCAGGTACCAATACTTCCAAGGTAGCCGAGAACAAGGTTGCTGGGTTCCAGGTTAAGTGACTGCATCATGCGCAGTTTTTCGGCCGGCGGTATTTTTTTTATATCGAAGAGCCCGGTGTCCACACAGCAGGGAATAACTGCTATCTTACCGGCATTTATTTCAATACCCTTCCAGTTCAATATCTCATTTTTACCGGCATTAGTAAGGCTTACAATGGCCGCCGAACGGTTTACGAATTCAAGTTCCTTTCTTTTAAAATATCGGTAAATAAATTTGAACACCTGGTTTTTAATATCCCACAATCCGCCATCCACGCGCTCGTCGGCCCAAAAGCCGCGCATATCAAAAATAAAGGGTATTCCGAATCTGCGGTTTAATGCTATGCCGGCAAGGGCCGGGATGTAGCTGCGGCAGTGGATGAGATCGAAACTTATCTTGCGGTGAAGCGATGCTGCTATACTTTTCATCCTGACGTAATCATACAGGGTGGAAAGTACAGGCGGTGATTTGGTATAGATCAACGGGTGCCAGCTGATGCCTTCGCTGTCCAGCATAGCCTTTATATCCTTGCTGTTTTTTTTGTATCTATCCTTCTTTTCAAAGCTTAGTATGGTAAAAGAAAACCCTTTTTTTGCCAGCCCGGCCAGGTACGGAATAACCTGCGACTGCCCCAGCGAGTCGGTCATGCCATCATAGGAAAGATACAAAACGTTTTTTCTATCGCTCATCTTATTGCAATCAGTTATTTCTCATCCATTGAGCGTACCACATCTGAAACATCAGCAGGTACCACACCTGCAAGTGCTTCTCCTTGTTTCCTGAATAAAACTTTTTCAACAGGTCGATTACTACACCTGTATTAAACAGTCCGTGTTCCTTTAAACTTTCCTCGTTAATAAAAGCTGCAACGAGTGGTTTTAGTTCTCCCGCAAGCCATTTTTCTACGGGAATAGCAAAACCCATTTTGGGCCTGTCCATTAGCTTCTCCGGAACATATTTATGGACGATCTGCTTAAGAATATACTTTTTCTGTTTTTGATGATATTTGTATCCGGTTGGCAATTTAGCTGCCCATTCAATAATGTGCTGGTCCAAAAACGGCTCACGACCCTCAAGGCCAATGCTCATGGTGGCTCTGTCTACTTTCTGCAAGATATCATCAACCATGTAGGTCTGGTAATCAACAACCATCATATACGACAGGTCATCATAACCTTCAATAAGTTTTCCGGCGTTGTGCGCCGTATCTAATTGTTTTACCGGTTTATTAAATAGTTGTGTTATTTCCTGTTCGGTAAATACCTGGGTCAGATTTTTAAGCAGTTCACCAGGGGATGGGTCCCGCAAAATATTTTTGAGTTTGTGGTAACGCCCGTGAAAATTATACGAACTTCTGAGATAAGGTATGTGCTCGGAAGAAACGCGATCCATTATATAGGACAATGTCTTTCGAAAAGGCCCTGGTATCCTTGCGATCTTTTCACCATATCTCGACACATAATCGTAACGGTTATACCCGGCGAATATCTCGTCGCCTGCGTCGGCCGAAAGGGCAACGGTAACCTGTTTCCTGGCCATTCTGCTCACCAGGATCGTCGGTATGGCACTGCTGTCGGCAAAGGGTTCGTCGTAATAATAGGGCAGGTCGGGGATAATATCCAAAGCTTCTTTTGCCGAACAATAATATTCGGTATGGTCAGTGCCCAATCGGGATGCAACCTGTTTGGCAAACGGCGCTTCATCAAGCTGGTCATCAATACTGCCTATGGTAAATGTTTTCAGTCGTGCTGTACTTTCTTTTTGCAAAAGCGCAGTAACGCAGGTACTGTCATAACCGCCGCTCAGGAAAACCCCAACAGGCACATCGGCCACCATCCGGTATTGGAATGATGCTGAAAGTACCCGTTCGGTTTCTTCGATGGCTTCGGGTAAAGGGATGGAAAGCCTGGGCTGGTTATAACAGTCATAAACACTCCAGTAAGCCTTAGTTTTGATAGACTTCGATCGAAGATCGAAACGGAGGATATGACCGGGAGATAATTTTTTGGTGTGTTTATAGATGCAGTTTGGCCACGAAACGTATCCGTAAACCAGGTAGGAAGCGACCGCATCCGGGTCAATAATCTTCTCAAACCCGGGATGCTTCAACAACGATTTTAATTCGGATCCAAATAAGAAGAGACCGTTATGAAAATAATAGAACAACGGCTTTACGCCGGCTCTGTCTCTTATGCACACCAGTTCGTTCGTCTTGTTGTCATACAAAACAATAGCAAACATGCCACGCCATTGGTCAATGCTTTGCTCGCCCCATTCGCGCCAGGCATGCAATATAACTTCTGTGTCTGAATGTGTTTTAAACCGGTGGCCAAGCGCAATTAGTTTATCCCGTATCTCATTATAATTATATATCTCACCATTAAAAATGATTTGAAGGCCATCATATTCCATCGGTTGATTGGCTGATGCGCTCAGATCGATCACAGAAAGGCGCCGGTGCCCGAACCCAACCTGGCAGTTATTTAGCTGCTGAAGCGACACGCCCTGCCCGTCTGGCCCCCGGCTGGCAAGGGAATAGGTCATTCCAGCCAGGATGGCTTCGTCACTGTTATTATTAAAATCAACAAAACCGGTTATGCCACACATTGTAAAGCAGCTGTTTATTTCGTTAAATATTTAATCGTGGCCGACCCGTATTTGAAGGCGTACCGAATGGAGGCTGCATAGTCACCTGCCTTCATAGCGGCGCCACTAAGCATATAGTAATTTCTTTTCAAAAACTCACCCATCAGTTTTTCGGGCACAATATGTTCACTTATTAAAATAGTGATAAATAATTCATTATCCTTAAAAATCTTGCTTACGTTGCCGGCACCATGGTACATACTACCGCCGTGAACACGGTAAAAGATATTTTGGCAAGGTAACGAGATGCATTTTGAAACCAAAGCGACCCTGCACAGCGATAACCTGTCGGCACTGCTGTGGAGGCGCGTATCAAATAAAATGTTATTAGCGGCGAGCACCTGTTTCCTGAACACCAGGTTTGACGGTATGGTTGCAACGCCAGTTTTATAAAACAATATTTCTTCCAGCATTTTATCAGTCGGTGCCCGCAATGTGATGGACTGATCAATACGTTCTCCATTTTCATCAATGAACCCGATGAGGGAACCACATACGCCGGCGCTGCTATCCACCCTCAATGCTTCCACGCGCGACCTGAGAAAATCGGCCCCTAACACATCATCGGCATCGAGGAACACTACGAACTCGCCCCGCGCCCTTTCCAATCCAAAATTCCGCGCAGCCGAAACGCCCGAATTTTTTTCCCAAAAAAGTTCTATCCTGTTATCTTTCTCCTTCAGTTCTATCGCTATTCCCGCTGTGTCATCCGTGCTGCCATCATCTATGATCAAAACCTCAAATTCAGCAAGGTCTTGTGCAAGAACAGAATTAACCGTCTGCCGAAGGTATTTACTGCCGTTATAAACCGGGATAACTATGCTTACTTTCGGGGTAATTTTCATTTTCGACACACGGCAAATAATACATGACAATTCTCTTCTATAAATTCCCTGTCCGAAAACATCCTGTAATCAACGGCTGTTGGATATAATGATGCGCCAAATACTGTTCTGAAAATCCCGTTGCGCAACTTATATGGCAATTTTCTAATTCCCCGCGCAAGCAGTATCTTCTCGGTACTGTGCATACCCGGGCTTCGTCTTTCTCCGGAGTATCTTATATACTTTTGCCCGTAAATGCTAACCCCTGCAAATTCAGGCTTCAGCAGATCGCTTAGTTCCTGGTAAGTAAACTCCTGTGTATGAAACGGATTGAGGATGTTACCATCCGGGCTGGATACTTTTATGTTCGGCGTAGATATGATCACGGTGCCACCGGGCTTGATCACCCGGCTGAACTCCGACACCATTCTTCTGTATGCCGTCAAATGCTCGATGGTTTCCAGTGATACAATGGCGTTAAAGAAAGCATTGTCAAACCGAAGATCCGTTGCATCCATTACTTCGAAATTTAACGATATATTATCCTTCCAGTTATTCTGGCAAGCCGATATTACACCTGGGTCAATATCGCCTGCGTAAACCCTCGTATTTTCCACGCGGCTTAAAATATCGGCTCCATAACCCGACCCGCATGCAAGGTCGAGTATTACGTCGCCCTCACTGATGTAGCGGGCTGCTTCCATGTACCGGTGAATATGCTCGCCTGTCCACGGCGTAATTTCATTAAATAAGTGGCGTTCTACCGACATTATAGCACATTTTGGATGATCATTCCCGGCTTATATTCAATTTATGAATTTAAAGCCAGACCGGGATAACATTACCAGCCCTTTCCTGACTTCGCGCCGGTAAAAAAATGCTAGAACGATAAAGCAAAACAAATATGAAAGCGCCGAAGTGTAGGCAAACTGGCTGATCTTTAAAGTACTCAGCAAATAATAATTAATAGCTATAGTGAACAATATGACCATCGGTGCAATGAAATAATAGACATTATTTTGCCTTTTATAGTAAACCAAACCACCGAGTATCATGTAGGCACTGTAAAAAAACTGCCCAACGATAAGAAAGGGTAAATAATATAACGACGGGTAAAATTTAGGGGCTATAAAATATCTGAAACCTATAGGTGCAAGCAGGTATATTGCCAAACCGGTGATGCCAAGCAGCAGCATATAACTGCTTGTTACAATCACCACTTTCCGAAGATTTCCATTGTTCAGGCTATCATATAAAAATGGATAAAAAGGCGTAATGAATGCCGAACTGAGCATGGTGATGATAAATGCAAATTGCGCGGCTAAACCATATAGCCCGGCCCTTGCCGGGCCAAAAAAATAGTTGATCATATACTTATCCGTATTATATAAAACGAACACCATAAAAAACAAAGGAATGGCCGGGAAACCTCTTTTCAGTATGAGTGTAGCCCAGCTTTTGCTATAACTGAAAGTAAGCAAGCCGCTTTTGATGAAATAAAAAAGCGTAACAATAAATACAACAGCCGTGCTTATAAACATACTTTGCACCCTGCCCATATATCCCATTTTTAGAAAGCGTATAAACAGTACCGCCAGTGCTAATTCTAACACCGTTTTTAAAATGGCAAGCATGCCAAAACTCAAAGGTTTGTTTTTATTTCTTAATACAGTAAACAGGTAATCGCTGAAAAAATTGGAGAAGCTGAAGAAACAGACAATATACTGCACCGGCGTTGTTAGGCCGGTGAGCCTGAAGAAAAAGTCATGAAAAGCTATAACGATCAGAAGCACAATTAAAAGTACCAAAACAGGGATGGTAAGGGAGGTGCTTACAAAACTTGTCAACTGCTTTTTGTCGATAGAGGCATATTCTACTGTAAAGGTTTCCCCAATGCCCATATTCATTAGCGGAGCTATAAAATAGATTGAATTAGAAAATATAACGATGATGCCGTATTCGCTTTGTGAAAGATAGTGGGTAAAAAATGGTAATAGAAAAAACGAAATGCCTTTGGCAGCCAAACCACAAATTGTATATATGCCAAATGATTTGTAAAAGCTCAATTCCGTTTAAATATTATTGATAATTAAAGGCCTCTATCGTAGTCCTGATCCCTTCTTTAAAGCCGATCAATGGTTTATATCCTAATATGCTGCCAGCCTTATCAATGTTAGCCAGGCTATTCCGCACGTCACCTTTCTGGCTTTCCCGATACGTCGGTTCTATTTGTACGTTTAAAACGTTGGTGATCTCCTGCCAAAGTTGGTTTAGCGATGTTTGGTTACCACAAGCGATATTATATACGCTGTCTTCCGGGGGTATATCACCAATAAAAAAGGCCCTGATATTGGCCTGAACGGCATTTTCCACAAAGGTAAAATCCCTTGTTTGTTCCCCGTCGCCGTTGATCATAGGCGCCTTGCCCGATTTTGCTGCCAATATAAATTTGGGAATTGCCGCTGCATATTCGCTTTCAGGGCTTTGCCCGGGGCCAAAAATATTAAAGTAGCGCAGTCCGATGGATGGTAGCCCATAGCCCCTTGAAAAAAGATCGGCATATAACTCATTAACATATTTGGTTACCGCATAAGGGGAAAGTGGTTTCCCAATACGGCCTTCAATTTTTGGTAACTCCTGGCTGTTGCCGTAGGTCGATGAGGATGCAGCATAAATAAAGCGCTTAATATTTCCGCTATCCTTTACGGCATAGATCATGTTCAAAAACCCGGAAATATTGACTGCGTTGGTAGTGAGTGGGTCGTTTATTGAACGCGGAACTGATCCCAATGCGGCCTGGTGGGTCACATAGTCTATTCCGGCGACCGCTTTTTTACAAGTTTCAATGTCCCTGATATCCCCTTCTATCAGCTCAAATGCCGGATCATCCAAAAAAGGCTCAATATTCCGGCGGTAACCGGTCAGAAAATTATCCAGCACACGCACCTTTCCGGCTTTATATTTTAGCAAATATTTCACCAGGTTCGAGCCGATGAACCCTGCTCCGCCTGTCACCAGGAAACTGTACCGGCTTAAATCTGTATCATGGTATTGGTTCTCATACATGTCGATAGGTTTTTCACAGATAAAGTTTAGTTTTTTAATAATTCATCCACGCCAAGCAGGACAGCCATAAATAGCAACCCTATCAGGGTAGTTATAGCTATGTGCCTTATCATGCTGTCTTTCTGCGGTATCAGGGGGAGGTCCGTTTCGTCTATCACCCGGTACAACGGCGTTTCTTTTTGCAGATTAACCTTTGCTATCTCGAGGTTGCGCATCACTTCTATATAAGCAGCATCATAGGCTGCTGCTTTCGCCTGGTTAAACATTGACCCTGATCGCTGAACGGTAATGGCCGGGTTAAGGTCATAAGTACGGTCATTCATAGAGGCCGTGGAGGAAAAGATACCACTCAGTACGTTTGCCAGGCTATCGGCCTCATGCTGCAAAAGTTTTACGCCCGAAGCAAAAACTTTTGTCTTGGTCTCAATAAAATACCTGGAAGTTTCGTCCAATAGTACCTTAGAGGTATAATAGGTAATCTCGGGATTGGTGGAAGTGACGCTGATAATATAAATGATCAGTTTTTTATCCTTTTTAAATACAATAAAGGATTTTTCGACAAAACTGATAATTTGCTGGTATAACATTTTCTGGGCAGGCGAGAACTTATCAAGATCGTTTCCTATAGGGCCGACCGAGGCATATTTGTCCTTGAACTGCTTCCTGGCAATGAGGTTGAGCAGGGTTTGGCGTGGCTTTGTATCTACATCCGACAACAAGGCCGCGCCGATCAGTTTCCTTGATTTGAATAATTCAATGATATTATCACCCGAGAAAATATTATCAGGATTGCTGGATATTGCATCAAACCCGAGTTGTGTCGCTAAATTATATAATCCGCTGTTCGGCCTTGGGTCCGTTGACAAGACAAAGCTTATGTTAGACGTATAAACAGGCAATTTACTTCGTACCCTGATATAACCGACTGCCGCGCCTACAAGGGCAGCGATCAGTAAGAAGTGCCATTTCTTAAGTACATTTGATATTATACGGAGTATTTGTTCCTGGCTGAACATATAATGAATATTTACTTATGCCCGTTATATTTATTTATGAATATTGGTTATCGTAATAATTACAAGCGATAGCAGCGAAACAATAGTAGATGTAAGCCCTATCGTTTCTCCTGTCGTAAGCTCTCTCCTTATTTTTTTGTGCGGTACAATTATCTCGGCGCCGGTTTCAATTTTGGGATACGATCTGAACATTCCGAGGAACCCATTGCTTGTTTTGCTCACATGCCCGTTTGGATATACCACATAGATCTTTGACAACCGTGCGTTCTCAGTTGTGCCGCCAGCCTGCGTTAGGTAGTAATTTAACGATTGACTCTCAACAAAACCTGTTTTGGTAGGCGAAAGCACTTCGCCGCTTATGCGTACCAGCGGATCAACTTTTAAAACCTGTATGATATCTCCATCCTGCAGAATATAGTCATCCAGTGAGCCAGGAGATTTTAAAACCTGTTCAAGATCTATGGCGATCCTGTTATTCGCCCGGTTCTCGCCTTCAATGGCCTGGGTCGTAGTTGTGTCGCCGGTTTTTTGCTGAACCGTTTTGATACTTTGATCGTTTGCCATATCCGCATCAGTATTTTTCCTGGTCAAAAACACCCCCTTTTTGTAGGCCAGCGGCGATAAGCCGCCCGCACGTTTGATCAGGCTGCTAACGCGTTCATTTTTTAGTTCTATCGTATAGGTCCCGGGAAAAGTTACCTCTCCATTTATCGTTACCCGCTTCTGCTCTGTATAACCCGGGTTACGCCTTACCGTTACTATGTCGTAAGGCTGCAAAACAAATTTATCGGATCCTATTTCAAGTCCGTCGTGTATATTAACATTGTATACTTCGGCAATGGAATCTACGCTTACCTGCAGGCTTTGATCCACTATTCGCCTGCCAACTTCAATATTAAAAGAACTGGCTGCATCCGTTACCCCACCGGCCATAAACAAAACATCTTTTAACGACAGGTTTTGTTTAAATGCGTATTGCCCCGGCTTCCTTACCTCCCCTAAAATGGTTACTTTAAAGTCACTCCTGAAATCGTTTTCGAAAGCAATATGGATCGAATCACGCTTAACAAGCGCAACATCGTTCACACCATTCAGCGCGCTTGCTACGTTAAACGTAATGTTCTCTTTTGTACCGTTGGCATAAGTACGGGTTAAAGTTGCCCGCCCGGTAAATACGTTTTCCTGCAATCCCCCGGCGCGTTTTATCAAACCGCTTATGGTTAGCCCCGGCGTAAACTCAAATCCGCCGGGCCTGTAAACTGCTCCTGTAATGTTCACTTCATTTTCAAAGCGGTTTAAAATAGAACCAACCGCAAATTCATCGCCGTTTTGCGGTTCATAAGTAGCGTTCTCCGTTTTGGGCAGGTCTTTTATTTTTCGTTCTATATCCGTAACCTGTTTAACCTTAATACTAGCTTTATAGGCCCGTTCGGTAAATCCTCCGGCAAAAAACAAAAGGTCCTGCAATGTTTCCTTATCTTTCAATTCAAATATCCCCGGCCTTTTTATCTCACCTGTCATGGTCACCCGTTCTTTATAAACAGGGAAATTTATGACATCATTCTCCTGCAGCGGAACGTTTCCCTGCTGATCGCCCCTGGTCAAAAACTGGTAAAGGTCTATTGTTTTATAAACTTTGTTATTACGTATCAATTCTATGTTCCGGTATGAATTGATGTCACCCGGCCCGCCGCACAGAAACAGCGAATTAAAAACTGTCGCCAGCGATGAAACTGTGTAGTTACCGGGCTTGGCAGCCCCTATAATAATGATGTGTATGCTTTTGATCCTGCTTAGTGTTATAACAAGTTTTGATTGCCCGCTTTTTAGCGAGGGGTAAGCACTTTGGCCCATCTTCGCCTGTATTCTTGACGTAGCTTGTTCAACGGTAAGCCCGGCAACCGAAATCGTGCCAACATGAGGTAAAAAGATCGTTCCTTCAGGCTGTACCGTTACGCGGATGTTAGTTTCCTGGTAACCTGATATATTGATCTGCAATTCGTCATCGGCGCCTAAAATGTAATTGACAGGGGTGGCGATGCGCAGGTTGGGTTCGAATGATAACGACGCTGTAGTAAAAAGGGAGGCGCCAAATACCTCGGGGGTTATTTTTTGTTTCTGAAATGTTAAATAGTCATCTTTCTCCTGGTGCCGTTTAACCGAATCAACCGTGACGGGATTTGCGGAATCATTTTGCGCGGCCCTGGCAGGTGCTGTACCAAGTAATCTTGCTTTCAGCTTTTGCCACTCCGCGGCCGGCATCCCCTTGCTTAATGCAATTTGTTCGGCTTGGTCGTACGATATTCCGCTTGCGGTTAAACGCGATCTGATGGTGGATACGTCAGCATCTGAAAGCTGGTCTGCAGTAACCGTGGACAGGCTGTATCCATTGAAAATATCCGGCGTTTGCGATGCTGACATCTGTGCAGCCTGGGCCGCATGTTTTCCCTGGGCCCGGGAAACCGATATATTGATAGTTATACAAAAAAATAGCAGCGTTATTATTTTCCAATGGATATGCATTTGTTATTTTAACAGCTTTAGGTGACGTTTTTAGGGTTATAATGCATTTCGGCGATTAAATGTCTTCACTCACAGGCAAAACCGATTTTATTTTGCTTTACATGCTAAAAAGAAATCATCGCGATTAACTATTGCATAAATGCAATATTAATTATAGCTAAACTACATATTTTAATTTAAAAACTCTTTCTTTTGAATAACCAGCGTTTTTATTAAAAAAATGATTGTAAAACGCTTGACCAGACTGACATCATTGATGCGTAAGCAAGTAATATGTATTTTTATTTTTGCCGGGCATCTTCCGGGGTAAACATTTATCATTTAAATAATTCACGGTTCATTTGAGCTTCAAACATAATTTCCTGGCTTTTTTACGGGATCTTAAACGATCGGTGGAATTGCTTTGGACCGTAGATAAGAAAGTAAGCCGCATTAACATTTTACTACAGCTTTTACAGGCACTTCTCCCTATAGCATCGCTATATTTTATGAAACGCATGATAGAGGCGGTCCTGCATCATTATGCCACCTTTTATCCTGTTTTACCATTTATCGCGGGTTATGCGTTAGCGCAGCTTTTGCTTGTATGCATCAATCAATATTCATCGTTTATAGACGTCAGGCATCAGCATAAGATCACGGATAAATTATCCGGCGAAATATTACAAAAAGCCATTGAGGTGGATTATGAATACTACGAGAACCCTTTATACCATGACACTTTACATTTAGCCCAGCAGCAAGCAGCCTATAAAATACCGCAGGTACTTAAAGACTTTAACAACATGCTGGTCAATATCCTGTCGCTGGTATTCCTGGTCGGATTCTTCTTTACCATACATGCATTGTTCGCGCTTTTTCTGATGGTTGTATTTATACCATTAGCGGTTACCAAGTGGTATTCGGGTTTTAAGCTGCTGCAATTGGAAAAAAAATTCGTACCGATGGAACGCGAAGCCAATTACGTGAACCAAACATTAACCAATGTTAACTCTGCCAAGGAAGTGCGGGTATTCGGTTATGGGAATAGCTTCATAAAGAAATTCATGAATATCCGGGCCATCATACATCATGAAAAGGCCACGCTTCACGCTAAACTTACCTGGTATAATTTTTTAGCTGAAGCGGGCGAAGTGATCGCTATGAGTTTTGTTTTTGTACTGCTCGCCGAATATACCTGGGAAAAAATAATCACGTTAGGTGTGTTTGTCATTTACCTGCAGGGATTCCAGCGTTTACAGGCATCGTCTAAAGGGTTTTTGCAGGCTCTTGTTCAACTATTTCAGCAAAGGCTTTTTTTAAGGGACCTTTTTGCATTTTTAGATCTCAAAACATCGAAAGTGAATGCCAGCACGGCACCATTCCCTTCTGCAGAAACCGGCCTTACGGTATCAAACCTGTCGTTCGCTTACCCGGGTACAAGTAAAGTGGTGCTCGACGATATATCAATGGTATGCAAACCCGGCAAGATCGTCGGCCTGGTAGGCGAAAATGGTTCGGGGAAAACCACGTTGATAAAATTGCTGGCGCGGTTGTACGAAACCCAAAGCGGCGATATCCAAATTAACGGCACGGATATCGAACAGATCGAATTAAATGCTTTCCGCAAGAAAACTGTGTTCCTGTTCCAGGATTTTGAAAAGTATTTTTTAAGCATCGAAGAGAATATTACGCTGGGGGATAATGATAGCAGCAGATTAGAAAAGGATGTAGAGCGTGCAGCCAAACTGGCACAGGCGCATGATTTTATTATGAGGCTGAGGAACGGTTATAAAACCCGAATAGGCCGGTATTTTAAAGACAGCGAACAATTAAGCGGCGGCCAGTGGCAAAAGCTGGCATTGTCCAGGATATTTTACCGCGATGCAAACCTGGTGATACTGGACGAGCCCACTAGTTCACTTGACCCTAACGCTGAATTCGAGGTGTTTGAGAACCTGAAAAAAAACCTGCAAGATCAGATGATAATTGTAGTGACCCACCGCTTATATAATTTGAAAATTGCCGATCACATTTATCTGCTCAAAGACGGTCGCATTAACCAGGAAGGCGATTTTGAATCGCTGGTTAAACAGGATGGCGAGTTTAAAAAAATGTATTCGAGGCAAAAGCTTTGACAATTTCTCAAAAGCTGTTTAATAATAATTTTTAATTGCCCCCGAGGCCGCCTATATTAGTTACCTCACCGGATCATGATAATTCCGGATTATAATGCCACGTAATACTCTGTCCGTTATCATCCCTACCAAAAACCGGCCCGCACTGTTAAAGAGAGCTATGCTGTCTGTTGCCATGCAGGATTATCAGGGCTTTGAGGTGTGCATAGTGGATAACAATAGCGACCAAAAAACAAACGGGCAAACCAAAGCCATCGTAGCTGAATTTGAAAAGAATTACCCGGCCATAACATGGCATTATATACACAGCGATAAGAGGTTTGCATCAGGTGCGCGAAACGACGGCATGAATGTTTCTTCCGGTGATCATATCATTTTTTTAGACGATGACGACGAATTGCTGGCCGGCAGTATAAAAATACGAATGGATGTGATGACCGCCGACCCTGAACTAGCCTTATTATATTGCGGGGGATATTCAAAAATATACCCCTATCCTTTTAAAATATATCGGTATTACCATTACAATAAGTCGCTGCATACCGATAGGCTGATGATGATGTCGTGCTCATCAATTATGATCAATAAGAAAATATTTGAGGTTAACAATCTGCAGTTCGATGAGGAACAAAGCCGCATGGATGACTACGACCTGTGTAAAATGATAATCAAGCTGGGACTTAATGTAAGATCGATACCCGATCCGCTGGTGCTGATCCACCTTCATCCTGAAACAAGGATATCATCGCAGCAGGTTATAAATTACGATTTTAAAAACGCATTGATCAGGCGATGGGGGCCGTCAGAGGCAGACACCGTATTTCACTATGCAGAGGCGGTAGCTATATGGCGCAAGTGTTTTGGAATAGAAGAGCAGTCGTTCGCGGAGATAAGAAAGTCCCTGCGAAAGGACTTCAACCGCCGGCCAACTTTATCATTCAGGCTGAAATTTATAATGGTGAGCATAAGCCCGTTCCTTTTTTTAATCCTTTATCACTTTGCCCTTTTTATCTCACAGTCGTATAAAAATCGCATTGCTTATTCAAGGGGAAGAACGTAATTTGACGTGTGGATAGATGGGCTAATAAGCATACCCTGCTTTTGTACTTGTTACAGGTGTTTAAAAAACTTTCGCACTACAGAATTAACCACAGCTTTTTCAATATTCTTTTTAAAAATCTTTGTTCCAAAGTATATGACCAGGAATAACACGAACACACAACCAAAGCCTGCCCAGAACGAGCCAAGCACATCGGAGAGATAAAAGCCAAGCGTAAGGCTCGCAAAGCCTATAACAAAAAGAACACAAATTATCTGTGCAACATCCGTGATGATTTCTCCGGCAACGGACGAGCCTTTATCCAGGGCCTCATACCTGGCCAGTTTGATATTAGTTTTTGCATACTCTTTCGCCTGGTCGATAACCGAAACCGGTCTTTTATCTTTCTCTTCCATAAGGTGGTGATTTTAAATTTATATACACACTCCTGTTTTCATTCCATCAGAAAGGATAACCTATTGCAAGGTTGAATACTAAGTTCTGGCTTCGCCACGATGAACTGCCAAAGTCGATCTTGTTGATCACATTCCGCTGCCCGGCAGGCAGGTAAGGTTCAATTATCGGGAAGCCGACATCGGTACGCAGCACCAGTACTGTAAAGTTGAACCGGAGGCCCACGCCCGCATCGGCCGCCATCTGGCTCAAAAAGTTTTTGCCAAAAGCGGCCCCCGGCAGGTTAGGGTTGCTGCGCAGCAGCCAAATATTACCAGCGTCGAGGAACAATGCCCCCTCGACAATGCTGAATAGTTTTGGCCGGTATTCCACATTTGCTTCAATTTTTATATCACCCGACTCATCAGGTAAAAAAGCGCTTCCCTGCGTAAGTGCTGCAGGTATGGCGTAAGAACCCGGACCTATAGCGTGTGCCTGGAAACCGCGCAGGCTATTGGCGCCCCCAATAAAAAATTGCTGCGTATAAGGAAGCACAGTAGAGTTTCCGTAAGGAAGCCCTACGTTTACCATCAGCCGTGTTGCCAGTTTACTGTTTGGCCCGGTCTTGTGAAAAAACCGTAGTTCGTTCTCCAGCTTTACATATTGATTGAATGGCGTTCCAAACAATTTTCGCACTTTGCCCGCCAGCGTATCTGCCCCGGTGAGCAGCCCGTACAGATTGCCCGACAGGCTTATTTTCCCGTTATAATAAAATGTATTTATACGGTTTTCTTCGGTTGTATTGGTGTAGGTATAACTGTATGTTGGGCCGAAGGTAAATTGTTTATCTATAACATGGGCCAGGGTTGGGTTCTGCGTATTTTTAATGCTGTCAAGGTATACCTGGCTCACATGGGCCGCATCCACATAATTAATAACCAGCAGGTTCAGCTCGTCCTGTTTATGCAGGCTCGGCTTCCATTGATAGCCGAACGACCCGGTGAACGAATTAAGCGTATAGAGCTGGGTACGGTTTACAAGTGTATAACCAGTTGACAAAATGGTATGCGGAACAAAAGCATTGTTAGTGGTAAAATTGAAGGGGCTTATAAATCGCGGCCACGATACTGACGGCTGTATGCCGAGTTGGTACACGTTGTAACCCTTATTGTATTTGCCGAATTGTATATCGGAACTGCCGAATAGCGTTAGCGTAAACAGCTCGGCTCCCTTGAAGGTGTTCCTGTTGCGGAAATTGATATTGATCTGCGTACCGTCGTAATTTGCGGAAGTCGACCTGGCCAATATTTCGGCCTGTAACGATTTGCGCTTGTTTTGGGTTAAGAAATAATAAATGTCCAAAAATGCCGAATCGGGGGTGACATCCTCAAACCTGTTCTTCACAAATTTAAACGGCCCAAGTTCGATGAGCCTGCTCAGCGAATTATTGTGTTGCGTGCGGTTATAGATATCGCCGGGATGCAACAATATGCTGTTTTTGAAGGTAAAAGGACGTACGGTTTGCTTTGGATCGATGACATTGTACCAGCGGTATTTAACGGCCGAGTCCAGCTTTAGCGCCGTATCCCTAAGCGTATAATGAGGATACACATAAATATCCCTGATCTTATATATCCACCGGGCTTCATCAGGCGTCTCGTCCTTAACTTTAACAAACATATCTACCTTATGCCCGGCCACGGTGCTGTCATACCGCATGATCAGGTCTTCAGGAGCAAAGTAATAGAACCCTTCTTCTTTTAATCTCGCATCTATCCGTATGCGCTCGGCCTTAATAATATCCAGGTTAAACTTGTCTCCAACTTTTAACAGCGTTTGCTTATTGGTCCCGGCAACGGCTGTATCAAGGTCGTCATTACCAGTCGGGAAAGTTATCTTATTATAATGGTAAGCCGGCCCGGTCTGTACGGTATATATTGCCTTAGCTATCTTCTTTTTGCTTGTGGTATCGCCTGCTACCTGCGCCACAAAATAGCCCTCGTTTTGCAGGCGGTTTTGCAATATGCTGGCGTTTTTATCCACGTCTACAGCGCTTATCAATACCGGTGGCTCGCCTATGTGGGTATTAAGATAATGCCTTAAACCGCGTCTCTTATTGGTCCTGGTCTTGTCATAAACCCACAATTTAAACCTTAGCCCAAGTATTTTAGCATTAGGCTTTGGCCGCAGCAAGTTCTTAAGCTCTCCGGTAATGGCTTTTGCGTCACCCTTATCGGCACTTTTGTCGGTAATTTTTACTTCGCCGCCGTCATATAATTTTTGCCCGGGCTGCAGGTATTTTGTTGTACTGCATGCGCTTGTAAAAAATGCCGCTAAAAATATTAAGTATCTAAACCTGTTCATGTTTTATCGGTATTATTATCAGGGCTCGTCTGTTGGCTCAATCACACCTGCGGTGTTTGCATCTGCCTCTTTATCAGCCTTTTTTTGCTCTTCCTTTTTTTCTTTCTGATCCTTTTTATATTCTTTTTGCAACTCCCTGTCCTTTTTTGAACGCCTCTTGAACAACTCGCTGAAACGATTAAAATCATAGGTAAGCGAAAAGCCCACACCAGTTTCGACAACCTGCCCTTCTATCACAATAAATTCATCTTTACGATAGGCCCGGATACGGTACCGGCCATCCTTGGTCAGTAAATAGTTTACAGATACGTTACCGGCAATGTCCGTCGTTTTTTGACCGGGCTGGTTTTGTCCCTCCAGGTTGAAATTATTGCCAACGGTTACGGTAATCCTGTCATTAAGGAAGGATTTGGACAAACCGACATTCAGGTCGGTGCGGTTTTGTTGAACCCCTGTAGAATAGTCTGCACCCGATGTCAGATCGAAACTTAATTGAACACCGCCTATCAGGTCGCCTGCCAGTTTATTGAGCTGATCTGATAACAGGCCGCTCACGCTGTTCCGTATGGTACCTGCTATACCGGTGCTGCCACCCTGGCTTTGCAAAGGATTATCGCCAATGAAATGCCCGAGTATCAATACGCCTAATACCTGTTTGTTCAACTCGTTAGGATCTTGCCGCACCTGGTCGAGCCGGGTATTGACCGTCGAAACAACCTGCGGCGAAACAGTATAGGAACTATCAGGCAAAATGATATCGAAAGTAATATCAGGCTTCAGCAACTGGTTCCGCATGTTCAGGTTGACATTGAAGGGTAGCTTTTGTTTATACATCGTCATGTTCTGCACATCGCCGCCCAATTGATCGCTCACCAAGTCAATAGGCGGAACATTCGCCACATAAATAGCCGTCAGGTTTACCATAGCGGTTGTCGGGTCGCCCGACCATGTAATAGTGCTCCCTTTCTTAAACAGGAATTTGCGCTTAACCGATGCGTATGAAAGGTTATACGAACCCTGGTCCACTGTATAAGTCCCCGTCAGATTTATTTTACCACTCGGGTCTATCGCGGCATTAAGTTGCGCATCACCTTTTAACTGCACCACGTCGCCATTACGTTCATCAACCACTATGGTGAAGTTTGCCTGCTTGTTAACCCTGATGGTAGCGGAAACGTCCATTCCTTTTAAATTCGATTTCTTCAGCGAATCAAGTTGCTTTGCAAGGAATATGGAATCGAGTTTCGGGGCTTTCGGGTTGATAACTTCAACTACGCCTTTCCTGTCTTCAATACTCGGATCATCGGAAGGCAGCACAATGGTCATATTTGTTTTATCGTTAACAGTCAGGTTGGCGTCAACCACAGGCTTGTCCATATTTCCACGTACGGTTATGCGGCTATTGAGGAACAGCTTGCCATAATACAGCTTATTATCCTCTTGTGTTGAGTTGATCACCCTAAAGTTGTCGGTAGTAATATCCAGCCCAAACCGGAAATCGGTAAATGTTTTAGTGTAAACACCCCCAGCTATAACCGCCTTGTTCCCGAGCGAGTCGATCATAGTGAAATCATTGAACATGATGCCTTCGTTATTAAAAGTGATGCTTTCCTTGGGCATGGTGAAATAGGAGTTAAGCATCGCTACATTAAAACCTACCTGGTTAAAGTTAATGTCGCCCCTTACCGACGGGGCCGAAGTTGTCCCGCTGATCTTCAATTGCCCGTTGATAACTCCTTTTGCATTCCTGATGCTGCCGAAGCTGAATCCCTCTATACTTTTCATTTTCAGGCTAACGATATCCATGTTCAGGTCGAATGTGCTTGCCGGCGTAGTATAATATAGCCCCGTCAATTTTACCTGGTTACCTTTACCCGTTATCCGCACATCGGCAGCATAGGCGTTTTGCGTTTGGTTGTTTACTTTCAACGCTATATCCCCTACGGTGTCGCCTTTGAAATTAAAATTATGAACATCCAGTGCTGTGGTAAAATGCATGTTGGTTTGCAGATCGCTGATGTGTGCATTGCCATTGATGACACCGCCCACCTGTAACGAATCCTGTTGGGCGGCTCGGGTAAGAGTTTCGATCTGGAAATTCTTAAAGTTGACCGTCAGCGGCGAATTCATTACCTGCGAATCGCTGTTCACGCTCAAAACCTGGTTACTATTGCTGATGGTAAAGTCTTTGGCCAGGATACCCTTGTTGCCGAAGTCCAGCTCATTGCCGGCGTTAACAGCCCAGGGCGTATAATTGAGCATCAGGCCATCTTTAACAAAATTAAATTTGTACTCGTTGGGCATAACGCTGAAAACACCGGCTACGCGATACCGCTCCTTTTTCGCCGCATCACGTACTTGCAGCATCACGTTCAGCTTGTTATCATGCGCATTGCCTGAAACACTGGTGTATAGCAGGTCGATTGATGAAGAGAGTTTGATCTCGTTCACAGCAAGATTATAGTTGAGCGCGTTATTGCCCGTATTGATAGCAAGTTTCATGTTATCAACGACGGTTGTACCGTAAACAACTTTAGGCATTGTACCGTTCACCACAAGTTCGTTGTTGCGGCTATCAAAGCGGCCGTCGATATTTACAGGCTCCAGCGTTTTAAGCTCAGGCGCAAATTGAGTTACCAAGGGGGTTTTAACCGCCCGGATACTAAAAGTGAAACGCTGCGGTGAATAGGCCGTTTTTACCCGGGCGGTATTGCCGGATGAACTGGTATTATAATACTTATCTATCACATTTTGTACCGCGGGGCCTATTTCAGCTAAATTATACTTCCCGGCCATGTGCGCTGTCAGCACTGGCGTTTTCAACCGAAGTGTGCTGCTATCTGCATTGGCAGTAGATATGAGGTTGATACTGTCCAGCCTGATGACCTGCTGCTTCTGCGCCACTACTAGGTCTGTAAGTTTGATATTTGCATTTAAGTACCCGGGATCGGCTGTAGGTATATCAGCGATCAGCTTGCCATGGATTTTTAGTGCATCGTTGCTGAAATGAAGTTTTTGCAAGTCGATACTATCGATTAAGATCGTTGAATATACCGAAGGGTATTTTTTGTTCATGTTTGCCCGTCCATCAAGCGCGAAATGAATGTTTGGATCGTTCATGTGTACATTGGCGGTATATTTACCGTCGTGCCCGGTAGCCTTCAACACCAGGTTGCGGTAGGTGTATCCTTTTACATAAGCGCTTGCAACATTCCCGGCTACCTGTAAGCTAGCGGTTTTAGGATTTGTACCCGTACCGTTAATATTTAATGCTAATGTGATATTACCAACCGTTTTGGGCTGTTTGGTTAGGGCGCCAACGTTTAAGTTATTCGTTTTAATATTTGCTGAATAAACTTCGTGCCCCTTTTTATTGCCATTCTTCATGCTGGCATCCAGGTCCACGGCGCCATACGATGAGCGCAGGTTCATGCGGGTAGTGAAATCGTACATACTGCCCTTAAATGTCCCTTTCAGATTTAATGCTGCAGGAATACTTACCGACGAAGGCAGCATGCCCGGGGACACCAGCTTGGCAATATCTCCGCTGCCGGTACTGAGGTTATTTATAGTAAGATCGAAATATGATCTGTTCATGTCCGGCAACCCCCGGATAACTGCGGAAGCTTTGATATGCGTGTTGCTAAGCCCCCGCACTTCAAGTTCAGGTATACGGAGGTTGTTTACCTTACCGATAACCCGACCGTCAATTCTGAAAACGGCGTTGGGCGAATGCTTAAAAGGCTCCATCGACGACATGGTGGGCATTAGCAATAACACATCTTTTAATCCCAGGCGGCTGCCATTAAGATCGGCGTTAACATACAACTTACCCGGATCGGTACTTAATGATTCGATAGACGGATAACTCACCTGCAATCGTTTCTGTAAAACGGTTTGCGGAGTTTCCAGGTACAGGTCATTCAGGTACGAATTCTTTGGGCCGTATAAAAAGCTGGTGTGAAATTTATTGATACGCAGACCGCTTTTTTCGGCAAAGGTAAGCGTGTTGATACGGCCGGCTATCGAATCGGGGTTATAGGCCAGGTTCTCCATATCTACCTGCAGATCGCTTATATGCATGTGCCCGAAATCCAGGCCTTTGGCTATAGGTGCAGTAGCGTTGTTATCATATTTAATGTCATCATTTGCAAAGCTGACCTTAGCAATGGTTGCACGCCAGCCCTTGTCAGCTCCTGGCGATGTCACAAGCGTATCGAGTTTCTTAACCGCTTTTACGACTGCTTTTTTTACCGACTGTGGCTTAGCGAATGTGACTCCTGCTTTGGTATCATTCAGTTCTATAGTTTTAATGGCGACGTTTTGATTTTTTAGATCGATCTTATCCATCACCACAAGCAATTTGCCTAAGTTCACCAGCGACGACATCTGTTTGGTCTGGTAATCAACTTTTATTTTCGAAATATCGATAGTGCCGAGATCTAGAGTCATATTGATCGGTTTGATCGCAGTATCCGGCGGTGCAACCGGAGTGCCCGCACCCTTTGGCTGAGTTTGGATAATCCGCGCGTCAACATCCGAAAGGGTGATCTTTGGTATGGTGAATTTCATCTTATCCATATCAAAATCTTTGATTCTGGTATCGAAATGGCCAAGCAGGAATTTCACATCATTCCCCGTAATAGCATCTTTGTATGCGATATTGATCTTGTCGAGTATAATTTTATCGACAGAAAATTTCATGGATGATGAGGTATCGGCGGGGGCTACCGGCTTTTTCTGTTCACCCGCAAAAGCCTTAAGGATATAATCAAAATTGAAAACGCTGTCACGCCCCCGGTTCACATTCATCGTGATACCGTCAAGGTTTATCTCGTTTACCTCTACCTGGTGATGCAGCAGTTTCAGCATACTGACGTCCACCTTCAGGTTATCTCCGGCTATCAGGGTGTCTTTTTTCTGGTCTTCGAAATACACATCCTGCAGCACAATCAGCTTAGGCAATCCTAATGATATATGCCCTATTTCTACTTTGGTATGTATCTTTCCCTCGATAAATGCGACTGCTTTGTTCTTGAGGTAGTTTTGGACGGAGGGGATCTGGATTAAAATGATAACAAGCAGGACAAGGACAAGAATACTTCCAATTATCCAGAGTAAGGTTTTAAGGGCTATGCGTCCGATCCGTCTCAATTTTGCGGGTTTTGAAAGTTGTAAAAATATCCATTCGTTTAGTGAATGTTTCGTAGTACATCAACCATCAAATAAGCGACTTGTTTTTTTAGAATACAGGTAAAATCAATACAAGTGGCTATTCAACAAAAACTCACCAGGGAATGACCGGAAGCATTTTTATAAGTATGGGCCGAAATCAGGTTTTACCAATCAATAGTTTATCGTGAAGTTTTAGCTAAGTCCCAAACGATGTGTGCATGGGTTGCTACAGGAATTGTCTCATTTTCCCGGTTGAAAATACCGTTATTTCACGGTGTTTTTACCGTGAAATAACGGTGCAAATCGACATATAATCTTATTAGATTCGTCTGCGGCATGAGGCAATGTCTTTTTAGACTTGCAGGGATACAGATAAACCTTAGCTGACAGCTGACACAGATACCAAAAGACGCGCTGTTCGCAGGTTTTTGTTCAAAATCTGACGCTTAACCTTAGAAACCATGAAAACTCCCTGCATTTGATGAAAGCAGTCAGCCTCCTTACTATTGGCTGAATGATGAATTGCCGCGATCCGGCGTTGGAACCGATTACCCAGGTTGTCTGTATTTCCAGATCAATTTGTTTTAGAACTTTTTTGAATTTAATCCGCACAGCGTTATGAACTATTCATCTGACGAACCAGCTTCAAATTTTTCAACCGATCCTACGGGGCCCACGGGGCCTGTCGGCCCGACGGGACATACCGGCCCTACAGGGCACACAGGTTCGACAGGATACACCGGGCCAACTGGCCCAACCGGACCGACAGGTTATAGGGGGCCAACAGGACATACGGGGTTTACTGGCCCTACGGGCACCGCCGGCGACAAATGGAGCTATATTATAGTAGATGGAATAACCGGGCCAACAGGGCCGCGGGGATATACGGGTCCTACCGGGCCAACAGGGTCACAAGGCCCTACTGGTGCAACAGGCCATACGGGACCAACTGGTAACCCGGGACATACCGGGAGTACAGGAGCAACAGGAAATACCGGTGCAACAGGTCAAACCGGACCAACGGGATATACCGGCTCGACAGGAAGTACCGGCCCAACAGGGCACACCGGGCCAACCGGCAATTACGGGCCAACGGGTTATACCGGGCCAACAGGAAGTACAGGACCAACGGGCCATACGGGGCCGACAGGAAATCCGGGATCGACAGGTGCAACCGGGGGTACAGGTGCAACGGGCCAAACGGGGCCGACAGGAAATCCGGGATCAACAGGTCCTACCGGAAGTACTGGGGCAACAGGCCATACCGGCCCAACGGGAAACCCGGGATTCGGGTATACCGGTCCTACCGGAAGTACAGGGGCGACAGGCCATACCGGTCCGACGGGTAATCCTGGATTCGGGTATACCGGTCCAACCGGAAGTACGGGGGCAACAGGCCATACAGGGCCGACGGGTAATCCTGGATTCGGGTACACGGGGCCAACGGGCTATACAGGCCCGACGGGGAGCCGCGGACCAACAGGGTACACCGGACCAACAGGTGGCAGAGGGCCAACCGGCCCAACGGGACCCCGGGGATATAATGGCGATTTTGACAGCGGAGTTTCTGCCAAAAACATGCTACTGCATTTAAGCAGGTCCGTCACTGATGAATGGACCAGGGATATCTCCCGTCATGGTTCTTCGTCGCCGTATGTCGTTGCGCTGAAAAAAATATTTACCCCAAACCCTAAAATGGAGGTTTTCAGCTTATTTCCTGCAAGTTCACATTCAACGTCATCAGATGTTGTTAAGATCACATTCCCTGCCATAGTCTCCCGTTTGGGTGCGCATTTCGAAGGAGCTGCTGAATTTCATCATTCCGGCCATGCACCACACCCAATACATGAGTTTTATGAAGCTGTAAAGTTTGACAGGCACGTGTCCGTTGTGGGGCATCTGATTTGCGGGCAAACCGATTGGGCGAACTTTTACAGTTGGGTGGTGGCTTATAGTATAGAAATGCAAGGGCTTGCATCTCCGTTGGTAGTAAGCTTACTGCCTTACCTGGAGTTAAAGAAATAGATGGATATCTGACGCAGGAACATGATCACATTTTTCCCCATATCACCCGGAAGCAGGCTATTCACAGCCAACCAGGTACCCGGCGCGAATGAGCACCTGGCTTATTTTTTGCCGGTCGGGAACATTCCTGCTACGATAAGTTTTGCCGAATCGTGGAGCCAATACCGGGGTTATTATTTGTTCACAAGATCAAAAGCCGACTCTTCTGTTGAAAGCTGGCTCGTTTCCAAATTTCCGACACCGCCGCTCCAAAGCTCAATAATATGGCTGGAGGTAACAACTGCAGATAAACAAACTACCGTAGTGCCAATCGGCAGCGACAGTATGGTGATGGAGTCCGTACAAGTAAATCTTAACAACTATAGTTTGACCATCCTGCCTGGGAGCGTCGTTTATCCAACTGTCAACCGTGAGCCCGTTTCTGTAGCCGGGCTTAATAACGCCGATGGTTTTGCAATTGTGATACCTAAGGCACAACGGTCAAGTAATAATTTATACATACCACTTACAGGTACTATGTGCGGGTGCTTGCTATGCCAGGCCATGATAGCTGACTTTACCGACGGCATAAATTCGGGATGGGATATTGCCCTGCGTTATTTTATATATACCGACGTTGGGATAGTATCCCAGCGCTATCCGATATACAATTTAGGCGTGGAAGGCGGTAATTATGTGATGTTCGACATGTGCTGGGATCCTACCGATGCTCTTAATTCGGAACGGACGTACCTCGCATTTAACGGTATAAATCTTAAACTTGACCTCCCTCCAAACGGCAGGGGAACTGTAAAACCATTAAACGACAGAGGCGCCTTAAAAACATTTTACAGAACCCGCTACGGCGAAGAGATCGTTTTCTATCCCGTTACAACCGGCGATGACAATGCGAAGCTGGTGTTTCAGTCGCGGCCCGGTGAAGCCAGTATTGACGATTACTACCTGGTGCCACAAGGGACATTCGAATTAGGGGTACTAACCGCTGGGGGGGAACTGCCTGTATCTCCCTCGCAGGAGTACTATTTGCTGTGCGGTTTGGCGGGTACCGAATACTTTGGTTTCAGGTCGAAAACCACTACTGCCCCGGGCGATCTGATCTCATTTTTTCCCAACCAGCCTGCGTATGCACCGGCGTTCCCTTTAAAAGATAATAACAGTGCCGTTACAGGTAATTTATTAGGTAATAAATATACTACCGCGTGGGCAAAAATTATACCAAGAGAGTCTTCGCAGCCCGTCAAATATTATATACAGCCCCAAAATAATGCACTCTATGGTCCAACCGGTCCAACAGCGTATGGGCCGATACAAATGTATTTTCAAACCCCCGCGCTTTATTTTGCACCCTCCGGGCCTACCGGCATTACCGGACCGACAGGTCCAACTGGTCCAACTGGGCCTACAGGGCCAACTGGAAAGGGTGAGCACAAGTATATTCAGGCAAATCCGCTCTATCCTGCGTTTCTCGGACCGACAGGTATTACAGGGCCGACAGGTATTACAGGGCCGACAGGTATTACCGGGCCAACCGGCCCAACTTATTACAGTGGTTTCCCAATGGTACCCTATGCTGGCGTGGCGCCAAACGACACCATACCCTATTTAAAACCTTTCGCGCCAACGAGCGCCACAGGTATAAATGGGCCTACGGGCTCAGCGGGTCACGACCTTGCTGATTTTGAATACTATATTATCAATCCATTCAGGCGCTCCACCCTTCTTTCCAATCATTTTGTTCATAAGGAAAGAGACCTGGCCGCTACGGACAACCTGAAAGCAACTATCACATCGCAGGGCTTGCTTGCACAGATAGATACGTCTACGGGCCAATGGGCGACGTTATTGCTGGCAAGGAACCAATCGGTGTCCGGCGATATCGACCTTTTGCAATTTGGTAATTTAAACGGTCAGCTAAAGATGGCCTTCCAGGTCGATCAGCAATTCCTGGTCATAACCACCGCCGATGAGTTGGGCGCCCTTGTAAATAATTCACCTTTGGGGCCTTATTTTAATAATTCCATTTCTATTGAGGGCTGGCCATTTATATTCAATCTTCCGTTAAAAAGCGATGTACAAGCCGGCAATTATTCCAACGTATTAATATTCAAGTTCTGCAAGGGATCGATCCTCGAACGTGTACAGAAAACCAAGTCGTGGTCAGATCCTTCCGTGTTCAATGCGGGGGGCGACCAGGGAGTTAGTGCTCTCTCTGCCTGGTTGAAAGGTTATATCACCGATCCGGTTACCCAAAGCGACCCCGATTTTGCTCAATTTAACAGTATAGTTAATGATCCTGACTGGAACGGGATACTGGGCCTGAAAGTTGATATCAATATACAGGACTTCCCCGAGCAATTACAGGGTCTGCTGGCGGGTATTAACCTTAGCCAGTTTAACGCGCATCACTTTGGTATACAGGTTAACCACCCCCATGTTTCGTCGGGCAGCCTTCAGATCGCGCCCAAAAGCTCATTGTTTGGGTTGATCTATTATGTAAACAACTCCGGTTGGAACCAGGCAAACGCGTCGCATACCGATTTCGGATTTTCAGTGTTGATACTCAAAGTGTTGTTTGAAAATTCGAAGATCAAAAATTTCGTTGGCAAAATACAGCTAACTATTAACTCACTATTTGGCAACGACGTTGTAAACACATTAAATAACGGCGGAACGGTAGTTCAGAATAACATTGTTTTCAACAGCAGTTTTGAAGACCACGACGGGTCGCCCGTTTATACATTCACCGAAGCAGGTGACACAAAATTTTTCATCGATAATGTTATGCTCAATTATGTTGAGATAACGCAGGCCACATTTAATACATTACTGTCAAAAAGATCCGGCCCAACCGGCCCGTCTTTTAAAAATAATTACCCGGCTTCTATAGGTCCTGGTGGAATAACGGGTCCGACCGGGCCAACGGGCCCCACCGGGCCTGGTAAACAGGTTCATTCGCGCTTTTCGTTTTGGGGGTACATGAGTTTCAACACGTTAATTGGCTCTGAAGGACCTACCGGTTCGACTGGCCCAATTCCCGAGGTTGACCTGTTCTCCTATGGACCCGACGATAACGTAACTGCAAATAAAACAGGGCTGGCATTTTCCAACATGTGGGTCGATCTTGATTTTCCATTAAGCACGCCAGCTAATGCTATCTATACTTTCGACACCAGCAGCATGGCATTTGACCCGGGTCAAAGCATCAGCCGCAAAGGGTCGCTTGTCCAAAAACTGCCCTTGCAGATAACCGGAATTACATCCGGCGACACTAAAGCATTAGGCAGCCAGGGATACATGTTAACCGAGGTCGACCTCTGGTCGGCTAAAGCGGATGGAGCCCTGGGACCTAAGTTGGTAAATCCTAAAAACCTTTATGCGCTTGTTTTTGACCTGAACCTGGGCAGCCTTGGCGACCTGGTTGGAAAATCATCATTCAACGCACGCCTCGCAGTAGCGTGGGGAACGGATGCGGCAGTGGGTAACCAATACCCGGTGGCAATAGGAATGGCCCTGCCGGGCATAAACAGTACCGGGCAAATGCTGAACCTTGAAGGTGTACTAACGGTAACATTATCCGACATCCAACTGATATACAACCCTGACGTGCAAGCGTATTTGATAAAACTGACGGATATAGCCCTAAAACTTCTGGGCCTTCAGCTGCCGCCGTCCAGTAATATTGACTTTTTCATTTTCGGTGACCCAAGCGGTCAGACCAATATGCTCGGCTGGTATGGCGCTTATCAGAAAACCGGGGCGACGGGAAGTACTTCAAAACAAATAGCAAATAATTATTAACGCAAAAAAAATCAACGATTATGGCACGAGTGGTTTGGTGGAACATGTACAACTTTGCAATTAATAAAATTGCGGACCCCCACCATGCTGTACCGTCACAAGACCGGCTGGCGCAGATCAGGCGTGTGTTTACCAATACACAGCCGGATATTTTTGTCATGCTTGAATTGCATAACCGGAGCGTAGGAGTTGCGGGCACCCTGGTAAACAACCTCACAAGCGGTGGGCGAGGCGCAATACGATTGTTGACGGAGATTCGGCAAGCCACCGGTAATAACAATTGGTTCATGGTTCCACCAATAGTAACAGGGGCGGGAGGAAAAGCAGAAGGGGTGGGGGTTTATTACAATGGCAACACAGTACGATTTACCGGCCCCTGGCAGTGCAATGGACAAACTACAGGTATGGCCGTGGGAGCTCCTCAACAATATCCGGCTGCCTGGGCCAATTTAACGCTTAATAACAATAACACACTCGGTGGACAATGGAATTACAAGCCTTTGCAACCCGCTAAAAAGAAGCAGAAGAAAACAGCAAACAACAATAACTCAGATATAAATTTCCCTATTAAGGGTGAAAGGGCCCCGTGGCTCACCACTTTCACCGAAGTAATTGGAGGCCGGGAACTGGAAATATTTGGGCTTCATGCACCGGCGCCCGGCCCAAATGCAATTTTGGGAACGGCAGCCATACTAAATGTGGATGAATTTACCGGTGCCGAAGCAGCAAACGTGGCAAGAGCGCTGGGCGGAGATTTTAATGTCGACGCGAATAGTGCCCCAAAGGCCAACAACCCCTACCAGCAAATAGCGGCAGCGGGATATCAGTGGGTATTTAGCACGAAAGTGCCTCAAGTTCCGGCGGTATTTTACAGAACCTCGATGCGAACTGTTGGAGCAGCTTCCTTAAACGGTATTTATCCCGATTATGGTTATGGAGTAAATGCCTACGATCAAATATTTGTGAGAGGTCAAACAGTTACCGACCCCGCTACCACGCAACGCATCATTAACCCTGTAGCCGGTACAAGCGCGCCCCCGCAGGCCAATGATTCGGGCTATCCGAATACGCCTCTCAGGAATGCATTAATAGGATATGGCTACCCCGCAGCACAACCTGCGGCTAATGGAACGGCGGCATTTTCCACGCCAACAGAAATGGGGCAAGACATTCCTACCATCCTTGCCGGTGCCGGACCTGCAGCAGCATTTAAACTATGGGCCAATTATGGAAAAATACGAAGTCTGAGTGATCACCTTGCAGTTGTGATCGATCTGTGATTCAAAAAAAATTAAAGAAATGAGCTTAGTAGACCTGGCTAATACTTTTCGGAACCAGCTTTCATCGGGGGATACAATTACCCTTGATAGTGCTTCACTATCGTCTTCGGGCGCTGTGAATATTGCCGGCCTGATAAGCCTGATGGAAAAACAGCTCGATATTACCGCCCCCGGCTCCATTGCTATTTCAGGGTTGCAAAGCGCTGATATTCCTGTTCCGGTTAGATCTTTAGCAATAATCAAAGGGACAAGTACCTTTTTGAATACGCAACTGCAGGTAAATAACCTGGTGTTTACATTAGATGGAAGCAATAACCTGGACTTTTATCTCGAAGTGACGATCACGGACCTTAACTGGACGTTTGGCAAAAGTTTTCCGAGCGGCGCAACGTTTACAGAACTCGACGGCTTTTACAAAAATGCTGAATTTATCTTTTCCACCTATACCCTGCTCCCCTGGCCCGGGCATCCGCATCTTTCCCTGAAACAAGGATTGAATTTCTATTCGGAACTGGACCTGAAGGACCCAACGTCGCCCATATTTGTGCTCGGGGCTTTCCTTGCCTTTTTCAGCGGCGGGGCCGCCGGCAGTACGCCCAGTTTATTCGGGCAGATCGATATAGCAAATACTATACAGGGGGATGCGTCGCAGGCATCGCTGCCCACGATCAACTTAGTAACCCCGAATATTAGCCAGTCAGCCGATTCATTTAATTTATTTGGTTTCCTGCATGTTAAAAATCCAAGGATAGCTGTAAAAACAATAACGTTTGAAGACGAAGAACCATCATCCTAAATACCTGGCCAATGCAATATTCAAAAATAGAGTTGTCTTTTGATTTAGATATTACGATAGGTACCGATCTTACCCTGACATTGTCTGCGGGTATTATACCCGGTTCGGGGTTCCTGATGTTCCGCATTACGCCTGATCCTAACAACCCGCCGACAATAGACCAGGTATTTGAATTGATGGCGGGCAATAACTGGTCAGACCTGATACCGGGGCCTCTGCAATTTGCGCTGGATGAAATTGTCTTCCAGGGTTTCCTCGCTACAGTATACTACAATCTTCAAAAACCTTCGTTCGAGTTGTCGTCCATTGCCGTAAGCATCGGTTCAAACCCGAATCGCAAAATACCGCTATTTGGCCCTTTTAAGGAGTTTATTTACCGCTTTATATGGACAGTTTTGAACCCGACCAACGAGGCTACCAGAAGCAGCGTAGCTAATTTTTTTGCGGAAGTTCCGGTGGAACTTACCCCGAGCTCCACAGGAACGATAGAGGTGGAAATTATTACCTAATGAACTATCAATGATTACTGAAAAATAATTGAATATGAACGATGGTATAATAGCAGGCGGCAGTTTCAAGGGGAACTTAAAATTAGGTGATCTGATAAGCGCTTTCACCGGCGGTGCTATCAAAATTCCCGATCATTGGAATGTTGAGTTTACGGACATTAACGGCCAGGTTGATACCGGAGGTAAAACCTATTCCGTTGGCGCTACTGCAAATGTTGAACTCCAGCTGTTTGGAGACACCTCGCTTATTATTCAACAGGCGTATTTCGAGATCAACGCCAATTATGGCCAGGAGGCCGGCGGCGACAATGTTTTCAACGCCACTATGGGTGGCCTTTTCGGTATAGGAGATATAACTACACAAGAAGGTGTTTTTGTGATGCTGACGGCCGTCTATAACAGCGAAGGTGGTGAATGGACATGGGATATAGACGCAGTAACTGAACAGCCCATACAGCTAAGTACGCTGGTAAACCAGCTTTTTAACAGCTTCGGCCTTCCTGACTTCATACCAGGCGACCTGGTACTGAACCGCATGGAGTTTAAGGCTATGCTGGCCAAGGGCAAGGAAAATATCTATGCGTTTTCGATAGATATTGGCTGGCAATATGAAACCCGTTATTTAACCATCGATATTCCGCATGCCGGCTTAAATCTAAATTATGATGGCAACGCTGAACCGGGGAAGCAATATTCGGGCGATATCTACGGTCAGTTCTTATTAGACATAGATGTCGGAAACGGTATTTCTGTCGATGTAAAACTGAAATACACTTTTACGCCTGATAATAAAGAGCTACAGGTAGAATGGAAAGGGGTGATCGGCACCTATGATTTCACTAACGACACCATAACCATTCAATTCGATAATCTTACGCTGGGCGACCTGATTGTCTCTTTCGTGGAAATGCTTGGCATCGAAAACTTTAAGATCGATTCGCCATGGGACCTGGTCAACGACATTAGTCTCAACGGGTTTGAAGTTATTTTTAATTTGAAAACCAAGCAGGTAACGCTTGAATATACATTACCAAGCTCTATAGACCTTGTATTCATCAATATCAATGGATTTATGCTCACCTGTAACAGTGGAGGTGAGAGCAAAATAAAATTTGGGCTTAATGCTACCTCTCCGCTGGCAGTGCCCGGGGATGAGAGCTGGAATAACCTGCTTGATCCTAACAAAGGACAGGATATTCAAAATATGCCGAGCGTGCCGGGCAAGGGCAGCAGCCTTTTCGACCTTAAGTACCTGGGCCTTGGGCAGCGGGTATCCCTGTTCGACATCACAGATATCAATACGGTTGAACAAGCGACAAGTTACCTGGAAACCGCCTTCCAGCAGCCCGCGGATAATACGTCGTCTGCGCCCGTTGGGCCAACCGGCCCTCCGGGTACGCTCGTATTCGATTCATCGAGCAGTTGGCTTGCCGGTACCCAACTGACCCTGATAGACACTGTAAGTTTTAGTATCGTATTTAACGACCCCAAGCTATATGGTTTATTGATAAGCCTGAGCGGGCAAAAAGCAAAATCGTTTGCCGGGTTGAAATTTGAAATATTATACAAAAAAGTTACCGACACGATCGGCATGTATTACCTGGAACTTACACTTCCGGACGTAATGCGCCATTTGGAGTTTGGCGAGGTATCCATTACGCTTCCTGTTGTCGGGCTTACCATCTATACCGATGGTAAATTTAAGATCGATTTTGGTTTTCCTGCGAGTCTTAACGATTTTTCGCGGTCTTTCACGCTGCAGGCGTTCCCGTTCACCGGTTCCGGGGGATTTTATTTTGCTTATATCGATGCCGTGGCATCGAAACATGTCCCTCAAACATCGAAGGGGACTTTTCACCCGGTTATCGAGTTTGGCATAGCCATGCAGGTTGGGTTGGGCAAAACTATAGATGAAGGAATACTACAAGCAGGCCTGAGCCTAACCATGACAGGTATGGTGCAAGGCAGCCTGGCATGGTATTATGCCAACGATGGCAGCGATTCGGACGATTTCTTTTACTGGCTGCAGGGCACTATGGGTATTGTCGGCAAGCTGTACGGCTCTATTAACTTTGCCATTATAACTGCGTCCCTAACCGTTGAAATATCCGCCAGCATTGCAGCTACGCTTGAATCGTACCACGCCATCCTGCTGACACTCGAGGTTGAAGTTGATGTTGAACTTACCGTTACCATACACATTATTTTCTCTATCAATATACATCTTGGTTTCCACATGAAACTGACCCAGGACCTGACGATAGGCAGCGATAACTTATCTGCCGCGCCATGGTACGATCCCAACAGTAATTATGAACTGCTGTACAAACCTGTTCCAAAAGAGCATCTCACCCGTCTTAACGGTACACCGGGCGCCAGCCACTTGCGGATGATACCCCTTCGGTGGAAAGCTTTCCGATTGGATGAGTCCCAAAAAGAAAACCTGCAGTTTTACTTTGTACCTCACCTCACCGTTTCAACCGGACCAACGGGACCGCAATCGCCGCAGTACGTGGCCATGCTTTATACCGATATTAGTGCAGGGCCCACCGGCCCTACAGGTCCGTCGGCGCCATTGTCATCATTTGAAAAACTGGCAAAGGGTACGCTTATGTGGGTTATTAATACCATGATACATGAGGAGGACGAGGTTATAACCAACAAGACATCCACCGAGGGTATTTCTATCGGGCAACTTCAGAATCTTCTGAATACACTGAACAACAGCTCGACTACCCCTATATCCAACCAGGATATACAGAACTTCCTTACCTCTTATTTCAATATCTACATAGCGCAGCCGGATGAGGTTGAAAGCGCCGAATTGCATGCTACCGTATTCCCGATGTTACCCGGATTGATTCTCAATTACTCAGGAGCGAAGCATCAAATCGACTTTAGTAATTATAACCTGGCCGACAAGGATTATCAAAAAGACATCCAGCATTATTTTGAAAAACTGTTCGTCAATTTTGAGAACAGTCTCGAGAAAAAAAATAACAACGGTGCCGATAAGCAATCCCTTATCAAAAAATCGCTTGACAATATCTCGATGGCCGAATACATATTCCAGGATTTCTTTTTAATGCTGGCGAAAGCGTTGGTTCAGAATGCTATCAACTATATAAAAGGATACCAAATGCTCCTGGTATCCCCGAATGCGGAAAGCTTAAACAGCATTGTTGCTGAGTTTAACAGCATTTATGCACCCGGGGTAACGGGGCCTACTGGAAGCTTTGTGTATAATGATATTGAAATTGCCACGCTGGCAGAACGAAATAAATCGGCAAAACTGGCAACAAACACCTCTTTATATGTGGGCGGATACCCGGTTACCGTACCAAATACCGTTAGCCTGTATCAAATTGCTCAATTATTCAATGTGCCTGTCGCAACACTTGCACAGGTAAATCAAACCACACCCGATATTATTGTTGCGGGCACTATAATTGAGTATTTGGCACCAAATGGCCCCACAGGCGCGTTGCCATACCAGTATACAGTACGACCGGGGGATAACATGCTGGATATAATTGCAGGACTGGGCGGCGGCGTAACCGCGCCGACGGGGCCTACCGGCTATCCGATCACCGTACCGGCCGTGGCGGAATACAATAAGGATAAAAACATTCTGAATGAAAGTGTGCTTACTGTGCCTGCCCGTATTTATGGCATCAAATCGAGCGATACATTCCAGGATATATCGGATAAATATCTTGCAGGACCTACCGGCACCGGAAATTACTTTCATGGAGCATTGGCACTGACCGGCCCAACTGCAAATATCAGCCAGGTAGCCCGGCTAATGAATACCAATAACTATATCCAGGGATTAATTGCACCGGGCACTTCCATAACCGGGCCTACAGGATCGGGTTATTTTTATAAAGCTTCCGGATTGACCGGCCCGACGGGCCCAACCGGTCCAACTGCATACATCGTTCAGCCGGCCGATACTATTCTAACCCTTACACAGGCGTTAAAGCTGACCACCGAACAGCTTGCTGAATATATCAAAGACCGCCCCGTTTTATCTACAGGCAAATCGCTGACCATACCATCTGTCAGTATGAACACAGGACCTACCGGCGGTACTTATACGCTGGATAGCCTGTCGAACAAGTACGGGTTGCCGGTTAACCAGCTGGCTATTTCAAATGCTGGCATTACGGGGATATTTGCAGGCGGTCAGCAACTTCCTGTACCCAATTTGGTGTGTCTTGAATTGAACACGATCATAGACGGTTTAAAAGATAACGGAAGTTATTCCAACCAGGCCGGCCTTGGAGCAAGGGTATTCCTGAGCGGCCTTAATTTGCCTGTCACCAGTCATATTCATATTAACCCTGGCGATCCCGGGTACGGACAGGCAACGGAAGGGTTATATAACCTTACCGGCCAGCAACTGGCCATCAATGATGTGTCCACAAATTATTGGCTTGCAGTTGGCAAATCGGAGCCGGGTTCATTGACCGGTGTTTACTTCGGAGTTGCTCCAACCGGCCCGACAGGTTCAGGCGTTTACAGGAAGGGGCTCGGTATTACTGGCCCTACGGGTCCAACCGGCAGCGGGCTTTATTTCTCGCCCGACCAAAAAGAGGTGGACTGGATAAACGCCGTTGCAAATGAACAATTGACATTAGATGTACCATACGGGCCCCTGCCGTTGTACCAGGAGATCCCGAAACAATATACATTGCGCAACCAGGTGTTGTGGCAATATCCCGGGCAGCTTGTACTTCCGTACAATAATAACTCCGGGCAGGTGGATGCCCAACCAGGTATATGGATGTTCCCGCAGTCGTTACTGAACGACCTGCAAGACCCTGGCCGGCCACAAGGTATTGTACTGGATCTTAAAATGGTGACAAGATCGCGCCCTGGTTTCCCTGTTGTGCGCACTAATATTGATTTTTATGGATGGTCGACATCGATCAATGTAAAAATTAAGAAATTAAACGGCGGAACTGCCATAACCAAGCAAACTTACGAAGTTATCGGCGCCCAGGAATCTGACGTCACCCTGCTTGAGCGCCTGGTTACTTATATGAACACCCAACCCGGGGGCGATAATATCATTTATCAGTTACAGGTATTGTACGCAACCAGCAGCGCTACCAACACGCAAAACGGCCTTCAATCTGAATCGATCGGCGGGGCAAGCTTCATATTAACTCAGGCTAACCTGTCCACGGTAACAAACCCGGATAGTGGTTCATTATTTTCAGGCTTATCACAAACCCAAAATGTTATTAACACATTTGGCAATTTCGTAACTCTTTTGTGGGAGGCAAGCATTGTACGTTCGGGCGGGTATTACCTGTACTACAACGACAATGATTCCAATACCGGTTTGCCGCAGTCGCTGTTTAACCAGGACCAGATCGGCGAGATCACTTTGGTTATTACGTACACCGCTCAGGCGTTTACATCGGGCGTGCAGGACTTTGTGAACAGCGTGACGATCGGAAATAATATCGACAACACGAACTCTGTTGTATATGCTGAAGCACTGGATATTATGACAAGGGTGGCCCATGTTCCACCGGGAAATGTCGGGATAAAATTAACACGTCCTACACCTGATCAATTGGGTATAAACCCTTCCAGCCCCCAGTATTATTTACAGGAAAACTACAACCTTTTGGGTTACCGTTTGGCCGCTACGGGGGGCTTCACGGGCAGTAATGACGGCATGCCGATCAGCTTTGTACAGGCTACAAACCCAACCGGCCCTCCCGGGCCTACAGGACCGTGGGAATACTCACGCGTCATTCCTGTTTTCAAATATTACAATGGCGGGCAGGATCACGAACACCTGTTTGGCCTGACAGGGCCTACCGGCCCGGCAAACAGCGAGAACCCGTACCTTGGTGTAGGAATGACCGCTACAATACAACTGGATTGGATAGATCTGTTTGGCAATAAAACAAAATCTAATCCGGCGTTTAATGATGTACCGGTTCCCGTAGGGTTCATCGATCCCGTGATAGCGATTGCGCAATGCCCAAGCTTGAGCAGCGATTACCTTTATACCAAGGGGGTAACCATGCCAAACCTTGGTATCGAGCTGACTTTCTCAAATGCAAAGTATAAGCCTGTTACGGGTCCATCAGGTATCTCGGGCAGTGCGTTTGTGCCTGGTATCACGGGCCCGACGGGGGCAACCGCTGCAATGAACCATGCTGCCATCGACATCGAAACCTATAAAAAACTCTTTTACCAGGTCACCAGTTTGGGAAACAGTAACGGCGCGGGTATCTATGTCAATACTTCTATCGATCCGGGCAAGGCAATCCCTGTTAGTAATGCGCTTGTCCTGAATTACATTGCTGAGATCTATGATTATCTTCTCGATATCGAAAACGGGAATTTCAACGCACCTTTGCCAGGTGATGATGGTAAATTAAGCTTGAATTTACCAATAACAGATACTAACCCCGACACCATTTTTGAATTGGAGGTATCCGTAACCATTGTACGTGACCGGGCTTTGATCAACAATGACTTCCTGGGTCAGTCAAATGTTCAAAGCAGTACCACTAACGTCAAACCAAAACTGGTTGGCCCTACCGGCGCAACGGGTCCAACAGGCCCGACCGGGCCGCCTGCCAGGACCATGCTTGACTTCGCCAGTAAATTTGAAGATGCTTTCAGTGACATAGCCAATAAAAAACTGGTGAAAGTCGCAACCGGCGATGACAGGTTCAACATAGCAGCAAGCGGCGATGACAAAACCGTTTGGGTGGTGCGTATGGGGCAGCAAAGGGTTAATTTCGCTATTCAACTGGAACAGGGGCCATATTATTTCGCTCCAAAACCATTATCAAATACGCTCCTCTCGTTGAATAACATCCCTACTTATGATTATATCTCAGGACAGGGCCTTACCATGGGGCATCAAAAGAGTTATAGCAGTGTCGACCTGGATAAATGGGGACAACAATTCCTTGCAGCCATGGACGATTTCCTTGCGCCGGAGTTCGCGGTACCTGCCAACATTATCAGCAGCGCCGCCGGCCCGACTGGCCCCTCGGGCTTTTTCGGAGCGATGCCATACACCAACCACCGCTTATACACAGCGGGCGTTACCGGGCCAACGGGTGTATACCAGCGTATCCTTGATGCCAAACAGCAGATCGCGGGCGCAATTGCAAACCAAATTGCTACCATAGTGGGTCCTACAGGGCCAACCGGGGCATCGGTATCCGTGGCTCAGGAAACATTAAAACAGGAGCTTTTGTCTCAGTTGTCAAATGCCTATACCATCAATACCATTATTCAGCACCCGGTGAGTGTAGATGGCGGGAACGGCAGCACGCTGGCGCCAAGATTGTTCGGCAGGCCTGTCACCACACATTCGCAGGGGAATCTCCGCAGGGAACTGATGGCAGTGAATAAAATGTATGGCTTAGGGGCCGATGGCCCGACCGGGGCTGACTATACGCTTTCAACAGCCAAAATTCCTCTTGAACAAACCGGGCAGTCGTGGCTCACTTATACATTTAGCACCAAAGACGCCGCCAAATATCAGAGTATAGATCTGCGGATGAATTATGAGGTCAGCAACATTGAACACCAGATAGGAAACGTACCGGGAATAACAGGATACCAGGCCAGCTCGTGGTTGTCGTTTGTAATCCCGCTTAGTACATCGGGGCTGGAAAGTGTGGGTATGCAGCCTCAAATAGGACCTACAGGCCCGATTGAAATACCGGTTCCGTTGCGCGCATACCCCGCACCGCCATCGTTAAACAGCCAGGGTTTTGTAGCAGGCCCCACTGGCGGTAATAATTGTATTTCGTCTCTGGATCAATTCCTGAAATGGGACTATAATTATAATTACACCGAGGTTACCGCAAGGCAGGACAGCATTCAAACCGTTGTTCAATACAACGTTGAAGGGGTGACGGGCTCCAGGGCATTTTTTGATGAACCCATCACGCTTGATGTCGCTTTAGCTCAATTTATCGATGTGTATGCGGCCATCAGGAATGATTTTGTCAACTCATTGGTTAAAATCAACAGCACCGTAAAAAACACAGGAAGCGATTTTATTACCGCTGCCAGTGCTCTCGAAGCGTTTGCATTTCTTTCAGGAAACATAGCCGATGCATGGCCGCGCTGGGCCGAGGTTGTGAACGAGCGAAAGATCCCGCTCGGCGTAACCAATGCTTATAGCATCAAGGAATCGGACGATAACGGGTTTTTGAAACTGTCGGTGCAATCATTGGCCAAGCCTGCGAACCCGGTTTTCCCGACTGTTTACATAAGCGATTATAATACAACAATGACCGGCCCTGCAGGGCCCACAGGCGCGCCTGTGCCCGTCGGACCGACCAGCCAGGTCAATTACTGGTATGAGAAGGACGGCGCATATCTCGGATACCAGCAGGGTATGAATTATCCGTCGCGAAAAGTTCAGTTCGGCGGGCTTGACATCCTGCAAACTCAGAATGCATGGGGTGGCGTCTCGATAATCCGAAACCTCAATTTGTTTAAAAACCAGCCGGATATCGTAACAAACGACTACTTCGTTTACCAGACGCCGCTCATAAGGCAATCGACACCGCTGATACCGTTGATCGGTATAGAGCAGGCCATTAACATCGCGTGCCTTGGTGGAACCAGCCCGGCTGTAAAATACCTGGCACAGCACTTAAGCGAATTGTTTAGCAACTTGTTAAGTACGGCTTCAGGCCAGCAACTGCTAAAAGTGCAGTGCGAGTATGTTTACACCATCCGCGAAGATTACCTGATAGATAGCGTAGTACTGCCGGTAATGGTAACAGTGCCGCTGCTTTTTAACATAGGTGCCGACTGGAACATTGGCCAGATGCCCTATTGTTCGGCAGGCGACAACAGTTTTGTGTGCCAGCTTACACAAACTATTACCCAGTGGGTGAATAGCAATGGCTTAAGTACCAACACCGGGCCATCACAGAATAACGGGCCATTCCACTACAACGGAAAGCTGATCTTTAAAATCGAGATCTATTCTAAAACCGATAACCGGTTACCTTTATTGCAACTTAATAATCTGTACCTCGAAATAACGAACATTATATGGTGACACCACGGAAGCATAAATTAATGGCTATTTGCCCTGATAATAAACCGGCCTGAGAATGCATGATGATCTGCCCAAAATAAGCTGCCTGACCGTGACGGCAAACAGGCTTATTTTGTTGAAACAAGCTGTTGCCTGTTTTATGGCCCAGACTTATCCGAATAAGGAACTGGTGGTAGTTACCGACGGCACAGCGTATTATAAGCGATGCCTTGCTGATTATGTGCATTCGCTAAGGCGGAGTGATATCAAATTTGTATTTTTAGACGAGGCGGATCATCCTTTAGGTAAACTTAGAAATATATCTATAGAAAACGCCTCGGGCGACGTCATTTGTCAATGGGACGATGATGATCTTTACCATTCGGACAGGCTGCAAATACAATACGATCATATGAAGAAGGAAAATGCCGGAGCATGTTTTTTGGGTGATCAACTGCACTATTTTGCGCAAAGGGGCGAAATTTTTTGGGTTGATTGGATAGCTTCGAACACTATTCACGAAAGAGACCAGCTGTTTCCCGGAAGCATGATGGCGTATAAAGACGACCGTTTCCGTTATCCCGAGGATGGGCATTACGCTCGCACCGGCGAGGATACGGATTATCTTTATCAGCTATACCAACATATAAAAGTTACCCGGCTGCGTCACAGGGGTTATATTTATGTTTACCGGTATCACGGCCAAAATGCGTTTAACCTCGCACATCATGACCTGATCGCGTCTACACATGCATGTTCATTTGAATTTGCCAGAGCAAATGAGGCGGTTCTGCGAAAAGCCTTAAAGCAGTATCAACTGCCCATGCCTTATATTTTCAAGGTGCGCGACAACCGCTCATTTTTCACTTACAACGAATAATTTATCTATGCAAAACGCTGCAAAGGGAACAAACAGGCCAACTATTTGCCTGAACATGATAGTAAAAAATGAGTCGAAGGTCATTCAGCGTTGCCTTGGCTCGTTAAAAAACATTATAGATTACTGGGTTATAGTAGATACCGGTTCGTCGGACGGCACGCAGGAACTCATTCGCTCATTTATGAGCGATGTGCCAGGCGAACTGCACGAACGCCCGTGGATCAATTTTGGGCACAACAGGTCCGAGGCTTTAACGCTGGCCAGGGGGAAAGGGGATTATATATTCATTATCGACGCTGATGAAATAGTAGCGCTTGATCCCGGTTTTGAATGGCGTGGCTTAACCGGGGACTCTTATTTGATAAAATTCCTGGATAACGGTATTACTTATCGCCGTTGCCAACTGGTAAACAATCGCCTTAACTGGCGTTATGAAGGCGTACTGCACGAATATATATATTGCGACGAGGCTGCCACCCCGGGGTTATACGAAGGTATAAGCGTGGTGCGTTTCCTGGATGGCGCCCGATCTTCCGATCCGAATAAATTTAAAAGAGATGCTCTTGTGTTAGAACAGGGTTTGCTTGACGAACCCGGCAATTTACGCTACCTGTTTTACCTGGCCCAAAGTTACAAGGACGCCAATGATATTGACCAGGCAATCAAATATTACACTAAAAGAGCTGAAAAAGGCGGCTGGGATCAGGAGGTGTGGTACTCGTTATACCAGGTTGCCCAGCTGATGGAACGAAGGGGCGATAATTGGGCAAACATACTCGAAGCCTACCTGAAAGCTTACCAGTATTATCCTAAACGTGTGGGCCCGTTGTTCGGTATCATCCGTCATTATATGTATGTGACGGGCGAATTTCAATTGGCGTACATTTTTGCAAAGAAAGCAGTAACAATACCCGAACCCGATGATATCCTTTTTGTCGAAAACGATCTTTACAACTGGTTTGTTCCACTCGAATTTGCAGTTTGCTCCTATTGGGTTGGCGATCAGGCATCCGCTGTAAGCACTAACAATAAACTGCTGCAAAAGAAAGGAATTTCGGCAGAGCTGTTTGTCCGGGTGATCGAGAACCGGAAATTCAGTTTGAATGCCATGTATAAAAAACGTGAGCGGCCGTTGTCGCTCAGGCACACCATCAAGGTTGTGGTCGTATGCCATAACCCTGGCCATTTTCTTGATAACTGCATTGAACGGCTAATGCAACAAACTTATACGGACACGGAATATATTTTTATCGATAACGGTTCTACAGATGGGTCCATTGCCAAAATATCCGGACAAACAGGGATGAAAACCATACGCGAGGACCTGCATTGTGCTATCGATCAGTTAATAGCCCGGCATCTGCCCGGGTTGATCGGGCCGGATGACCTGGTGTACCTGATGCGGGGGCAAGATTGGCTTGCATCAGATTCCGTACTTACCGAGATCAATGAAGAATATAGTAACCGCTATTGTCAGTTGCTGTATTCACAATTTAGAAAAGAGAACGGCCAATACGGCACTTCAATGCCCCTTGTTCCGGCAATTGAAGCAAAGCGGGTACAACTCCAGGAAAGTTACCCGGTTTCCCTTTCGTTAAAGGGAAGCCTTTTGCTTAGCTATTGTTCGTCTGTAAAAGGTACCCGAAAGGTTGCCGAAGGCAATGCCGGTAAAGATTTTTTACTACCGTTTGCTTATAGTTTGATGGAGTTAGCAGGCTTTGAGAATATTCAGTTCGACGATAAGGTTTGGCTGATAAAAAATTGTGACCAGTAATTTTTAAAGGGAAATTGTTACAATGGATGTTGCGCTTTATACAGAAGGACTGCCGTTTACCGGCAACATGATAGATCAACGATCGTTAGGCGGGTCCGAGTCGGCTTTTATTTACCTGGCGCGCGAGTTTGCAAAACAAGGGCATAACGTAACCGCTTTTTGCATTTGTTCGGAAGAGGGCGTTTTCCACGGGGTACAATATCTCAGTCTGGCCGCGTGGGACTCATGGCGCAAAGAGCACACATTCGACATTTTTATCTGTTCCCGGTTTTACCAGGTCTTTCATCAGCCTATAAAAGCAAAAGTAAAGATACTGTGGTGCCACGACCTGTTTACACACGCTATGGCTCCTGACATGAATGCTGTGTTCCCCGGGATCGATCTTATCTATTGCCTTTCCGACTATCACGTGGGTGAAGTGGTAAAAATTTTTCCGCATCAGCAACATAAAATAAAAAAGAGTTTCAACGGCATTGATATCGAAAGTATAAATGAAACCGCCGCTGCGGTGACTGAAAAAAAGAACAAGATCATATTCAACTCCAGGCCCGAACGAGGGTTGACCGAGGCGCTTGAAGCCTACAAATTATTGAATGACCCAAACCTGGAATTTGTCATTTGCTCCTACTTGTATCCTAACGAAGTAGCGGGTGCGCATTATCTCGGGCAGATAGAGGATCTTCAACGGCTTGGATTTAACGTCACACTCCAATCATTCAACAAAAAGGAGCTTTATCGCAATTTGGCGGAAAGTAAATTAGCCATCTATCCGCCGCACTTTCCCGAAACATTTTGCATTTCGGCGGTAGAAGCGCAGGCTTGCGGTACAGCATATTTAACACGGCCTGTGGCAGCCCTGGCAGAGACCGTTGCGTATCACCCGGGGATAGAAAGTGGCTCGGCAGCATTTGCAGCCGAAATGAAAAAAATTCTTGAAAACGATGAGCTCCGGGCCGAAATAGAAAAAGCAGGGCGGCAGCACGTAAGCCAGTTTACATGGGACAAAGTGGCCGACAATTTCCTGCGTGACGCGGCTGAACTGCTGGTAACGGGCGTGACCAAAAATAATGAGGCAGTGGCAAAGAAGAGCCGGGAAACGACAAAAGAAAACCTGCCGCTCATCAGCTGTTTAATGGTTACATCGAACCGGCTTATTTTGCTGAAACAGGCAGTCAATTGTTATATCGACCAAACCTACCCAAAAAAGGAGTTGATCATTGTTGGATCGGGGCAGGAATATTTCAGGAAAGGAGTTGAGGATTACCTTACGTGCATGGGCCGGGACGATATTCATTTTGTGTGGTATGATCAGCAGGATAACAACCTGGGAAGGAAACGCAACCTGTCTATAGACAGTTCAGGCGGCGAGATATTATGCTTGTGGGACGACGACGACCTGTATCATCCTCAACGTCTTGAGTTGCAGTATAATTACATGATACAAAGTAATTCCAAGGCTTGCTTCCTGAGCGACCATCTGCAATTTTTTGAACAGCAACAGGAACTGTTTTGGATAGACTGGACCTTCCAGGACCTTTTAAAAAAACAGGAACAAATGCTTCCGGGCAGCATGATGATCTTTCGTGATGATCGTTTCCGTTACCCCGAAGCGGGTCCCACCTCAGTAAAAGCTGAGGATAATGCTTTTATGGATGGCTTTTATGGAAAAATAAAGGTTGCAACGTTATCTAACCACGGCTTTTTATACATATACCGTTTTCACCAGCGAAATATTCACTCCCAAATGCACCACGAACGCGTAACAGCTTTTGGAAGCCGGGAAAGGGAATACATTCTTGGTCAGCAGCGGCCCTTGTTACAGGCGTTGGATTATTATAAACTGCCAAAGCCCTATTTTTTTAAGGAAAGGAACGGTAATTTGATTTTTGCACATCTTAACTAAGCCATTATCATTTCCGGTTTCAACTTCCAAAACCACCAAAAATTATGTCAATAAACCTATCGCAGATTATTTCAGAATTCCTGAGCTTGCCAGCGAGCGAGCAGCAAATAGCAGCCGAAGCGATCAGGGAAAAAAACAGAAAAAAAAATGCAGGCGATTATAATGACCCTAGGTTAAATGAAGAGCTTTCCCGTAAAGCAGGGATGAGTTCGGCATTCCGTGCGCAAATTGGTGAGTATGCGAGGGCCATTTTGGTAAGCGCGAAGACCGGGCAGTTTCTGGTTGACCCTGAAGATTATGAGATTGGCTACAGGCTGCGGACCACCGGCAGTTACGGCGACGATGAATTAGCACGCATAAAAAATCTTGTCGCAGCAGGCAGCAATGTACTGGTAATCGGGGCGCATGTGGGTACATTGGCTATTCCGATAGCAAAAACATGCGGGGATGTTACAGCAATCGAAGCCAACCCAAACACTTTCAGGCTGCTGGAAATGAATATTCTTTTGAATGATGTACAAAATTGTACAGCCATAAACCTGGCCGCAAATGATAATTTCGAAGAGATCAGCTTCATTGTTAACAGGGTAAATTCGGGAGGCAGCAAACGCAAGCCCCTTGTGGATAATTTTATCTACACCTATGATAACCCTGCCGAGATCATTGTCAGGGCGGCTCCGCTTGATGATCTTTTAGCGGGAACGCCGTTCGAAATCATTATTATGGATATTGAAGGCTCGGAGTATTTTGCTTTAAGAGGGATGCAAAATCTATTGAGAAACTCAAAAACGCTAATTGTGGAGTTTATCCCCCACCACTTGCAAAATGTTAGTGCGATAAGTGTTGACGAACTTCTCGGCTCCATTCCCGGCTTTAGATTTTTGACCGTACCGTCAAAAGGAATAAAAGTGCCTGAAAATGCATTTTCTTTTCTCTTGAATAACATGTATTACCACAATATCAGCGATGACGGAATTATATTCAGCCGGAATTAAGAGTGATTGGGATATGTTTAAATGCCTGAAGCTGAAATGACCCGTGACCAGATAAATTTCCGCATCGTCGGGCCGTGCAGGGGCCCTACCGGTTACGACAACCAGGTAAGGCAGTTATGCAAGGGCCTGGCGGAAAATAAGCGGTTGTTTGAATTTTACGAATTTGCCTGGGGGCCAGTTTCGCTGCCGCAGGACTGGCTTTCACCTCTTTCACAAACACAGCCGCCCTTGCTTGTAAAACCAGGAGTTACATTACACTTTGTAATGCCTCCCCAGGTACAGCCCTGCAACGATACGTATAATGTGAATTTTACCATGTTCGAGGCAAGTACGATTCCCCGTGAATGGGCATTGCACAGCATGCAGCATGATCACGTCATCGTACCGACCGCCTCATCGGCCAACGCCTGGATACGTTCGGGCGTAAGCGAAGATAAAATAAGCATTTGCCCTTTAGGCATCGATAGTGAAATTTTTAAACCCGGTATCCCTGCCGGCAATATTGGCAGGATAAGGGGTAAAGCGGTGCATGAATACCGTACACGGTTACTGAATATATCAGACTTTATCCCACGAAAAAATATCACGGGACTGCTGCTTGCCTGGTTGGATGCCACTACCGATGCCGACGATGCGGTATTAATATTAAAAGCCTGCCTGTACCAGCATGAACTGTATAATTGGCTGCAAAATGAAATAAGGGCAATGGAACGGCGCACAGGCAAAACATTTGAAAAAGCCGCGCCTGTTTTCTGGATCACGGACGTGCTTCATCCAGCCGCTATGCCTTCGCTATACGCCGTTGCAACGCATTACATCAGTATGTCGCATGGCGAAGGGTGGGACCTGCCTATGATGGAAGCGGGCGCCTGCGGGTTACAGTTAATTGCACCCCGGCACAGTGCCTATGAAAATTGGATGGACGAACGGTGGACATGTTTTATACCCTCATACGAAATCGATGTACCTCATTTTTACCCTCCCACCTTATTAAGCGGACTTCGATTCTGGCAGCCCGAACATGACGCCGCGGTTGACATTATTAAACAAGCCGTAAAAGGCCAACAGTTGTGTTCACAATCGGCTGCGGAGGCAATTCGCGGAAGATTTACCTGGGCCAACACTACCAAACAAGTTTTGAATATAATTGATAACGTGTATGGACGGGGAGCATAAACTGGCCTATCGATCGCAAACACACCGGGAGGATGTATTCAACTGTTTCCGGGAAATATGCAGCGCTAAAGTGTATCGTTACACAGTGGCCGGCCATGGATCGCAATTGCTTGAATTGATGCCCGATTTTCGAATATTCGTTTCGGGATATTTCCATTCCCGCCATGCGGTAGAGGCGGGCGCCACCTGGGAATTGAAAGATGAGCCAGATGGTGTTCCGACCCTCGTGATATCGACCGGTAATAACGGATCATCCTACACACTCAGAAAAGACGAGAACGGTGATTGGAAGGGCCAGCAGCTTCTGCAGGCACAACCAGATATATTACTTGAGCCGGTTTACGCCACTTGCACGGAGGAGGAAAAAACATACTATAGATCTTTGCAGGAAAACTTCGTTGCCTCTCTTTCTGACCATCCGATAGCAACAGGCGCAGGAAAGGGTATCATTATACCGGGTGGTGGCGAAAAATATTTCATAGGCGCGTGGGTGCTCATCAACATTTTGCGGGAAACGCTGGGATGTACCTTGCCTATCGAGCTATGGCACCTTGGCACTGATGAGATCCCTGCAAGGTTGGTGCCCGAATTACAAAGGTTGAACGTGCAGTGCTGCGATGCGTATAACGAAGGGAACGCACCAATAATTGGCCAGATGAGCGGGTGGGCGCTAAAACCCTATGCTTTGCTTAACAGCCGGTTTGCGGAAGTACTGTTACTGGATGCAGATAACATTCCTGTCCGCAACCCCGAATACCTTTTCGATGATCCTTCGTTTAAAAAAACAGGCAGTGTTTTTTGGCCAGATTTTGGGGCGCTTAGCGAACACAGACCAATATGGGAGGTTTGCGGCGTTACCTATTACCAGGAAGCGGAATTTGAATCGGGGCAATTGCTTGTCGACCGATTAAAGCACTATAATGCATTGCGGCTCGCCATGTTTTATAATCAGCATAATAATTTTTTTTACCGGCTGGTTAACGGCGATAAGGAAACCTTTCATATGGCCTGGAGGCGGCTGGGTATTGATTATACCATCGTTCCGAAGCCGATTTTACACCTGCATTGTACCATGGTACAGCATGATATGTCGGGCAAACCGCTTTTTCAGCACCGGTATGGCGATAAGTGGCTGAAAGACGATCAAAATTTGACCATCGACGGCTTTATTCACGAGCGCGAATGCAAACAATTTATAAAACTCGCCGAAGAAAAGCTTTATAACAACCGTTGAACGATGGTCATTCTCTTAAATGCCTGATCTCCAAATTGGGCAGGCCCCAGCAGGTTAGTCCCATATCATTGGCAAGAATCCCGAATCCTTCTGTTTCCAATTCACCAAGCCAGTGATTGTCGCGCCTGATGAGCGGATTTCCAAGGCCATAAGGGAATGACGGAAAAATGAGTCCGTCGCGATGTACATCGGCCTTTACCCAAAGCATAGTACCTCCGACGCTATCGAGCCTAACCAGGTTGCCCTCGCCTCTCAGATCGTGCATGTGCCGGCGCCCATGATCGCGCCAGGCGTTCAGATCGAAAGTGGGGCCGCCGTACTCATACACGCAATGAGGGTGCAGGATATCTTTTTCAAAACTCAACAGGGTTTCAATAATATCAGCAGGGTAGTCAAGCAAATCCGAGTCAAGCCACATCACCCATTCCTCTTCCTTCAATGCCCGGAAAAGTAACTGGTTGCGGCTGCGCGCCAAAATGCTTCGGCGTGTTTGCTGAATAGGGGTCCAATAGCGGGGTTGCCCATGTGGAATTTGAAAGCCAAAATCCTTTTTCCAAAGATTAACATCGTTAAAAATTTCTCTCAAATGAGTAAGACGCTCCTTTACATCATTGTACGTCGTATCCTGGCTATCACTTTCAAGAAAGCCCAGCGATATCAATTTTTTTGGATAAGTAAGGTTATTCAACAATCCAAAATATCTTTCCAGATTTTTTGAGGCGTCTTTAAAAGGCGTAAGTATAAGTACCGTTGGGTTGTTCATTATTTCCATAAGAGCCGGATAATTCGACCGGTTCAAAAATTAGCAATTTTTTTTAATAGATTACCCCTGATATGAAATTGGCACTATACAATTGAACGAAGCCAAAACCAGGTCATCGTAAAAATATTGTTGTTGAATACCAGCAATCAAATAACAAAGAAAAACGGATGAACGAAGCAGAAGATCGGGCTTACTACCGGAGTATGCTGGACTCGATAGCGGAACAGGAGGTGAACTTTCCTGCAGATACCTTTAGCGGTAAAGGCATAGTGCTATGCGGGGGTGGCAACTACTTTACGTGTACATGGGTATGTATTAACTTGTTAAGATACCTGGGGTGTACCCTTTCTATAGAAGTTTGGTATAGAGGACCGTCTGAGATGAATGTGAATATGATCAATTGGCTGGAACCCTTAAACGTTAAATGTATAGACGCATACGGGCATGTTGGAATATATGGGGGACACAGGTTAAACGGATGGGAGTTAAAAGCCTATGCAATAGTACATAGCACGTTTGAAGAGGTTTTGTATTTAGATGTCGACAACATACCTGTTAAAGATCCATCGTTTTTGTTTGACAGTATTCAATACTTGTTATCCGGAGCGGTTTTCTGGCCCGATCGCTACTTTGGCAGTGGAACAGGGATACAATGGCTAAAACCCGCCGCATGGTCTGTTTGCGGCGTGGAATACCGTGATGAACCCGAATTTGAGGCAGGCCAACTATTAGTTAATAAAAGAGTCTGCTGGAAACCGCTGCTGTTATCCCTTCATCTAAATGAGCATTCCGGCTTTTACTATCGATGGTTTTACGGCGATAAAGATACCTTCCATATTTCCTGGCATAAGGCCAAACAGCAATATGCCCTTGTGCCCTTCCGCCCGGCCGAAATGGAAAATGGCTGCGGCATTTTTCAACACTATTTCGACGGAAGAATTCTCTTTCAGCACCGCAACAGGGCCAAGTGGAACATTTTTGAAAAGCCTGTTCATGTCAACGGATTTGAGCACGAGGCCGTGTGCGTGTCATTCGTAGAAAAATTGCAAAGTTTATGGAGCGGGGTGGTCAGACACCTGCCTTTTGAATTTACAACATCAGAAAAAGCTGTATATGAAGACATTGTTAAAATAAGAAACTTCAGTTACTTCCTGGAAGGACATGGCACACGCCTGCTTGAGTTAAAACCCGATTTCAGTATAGGACAGGGGCGCGGAGAGATGGAAACGGGATGGATGGTTGAGCAAGACAAAACCGGTAACATAGTACTTATCATTACTAATAACGGCGGCCCTACTTGTTACCTTTATTTAAGCACTAACAATTGTTGGAAAGGAAGGTGGCTTTCATACGACCGTATGGCGGTAAAATTATCTTCTTTTAAATAAAGCACAATATTCTCAAAGTATTTTTCGTGCTTGAATACCAGAGGTTAATTCAACTTTACGCTATTTTTCGCTGATGCCGGCGTACAAATTATTTTTATATATTTAGATTCAAAATCCTGAATCTTAATTTATGCGCTACTTTAAACAGTACGGCTGCAAAAGAACTGGTACAAATTATTTGAGAGCACTATTGCAGCAAAACTTTGAGGACGTTATTGTCTTAATGCATACCCTTGGCGGAAAACATGAATATCCCGTCGATCTGCAAAAATATTTAGAAGAATACCATAACGATCCTGAAGGTTTTGTGATAGCGGCCACTTCAGCTCACCCGGCTGAAACATCGCTTCCGTTTAGCGCAGAACAAACAGCATTTATGAAAGTTCACGCGGCCGGATTGTCAAACGCTGTATCGAACCACCAGATCCATTACCTGGTATCCATAAAAAATCCCTATGCATGGATCAATAGTAACAAAGACCCTGAATCGTGGGTGAATAATAACTACCGCGATATTTTGCTTGCCAATGGAGCATATTCGCATAAGGCAAGGATTAACTTATTGATCAAGCTAAAGTCGCGGGAGTTCAACTCATTATATAGTTCATATTTTGATCTTTCAAAACAATTTCCCGCGCAAACTACGATTGTGCGGTACGAAGATATACTTGCCGATACAGCTGGTTTTCTCAGCGGTCTTAGTCAACGGCTTCGATTAAAAAGCAGCCGGCCCTTTTTTGTCGACATAAAAGGTAGTACGGTGCCCACTGTTTGGGACCAGGAATTTACTGCAGACAAAAACAACGATGAATTTACACGGGATTATTACCTGAAGGAGAATTACCTTAACGACCTGTCTTCCGACATAATAACGATCCTTGAAGCAGAAATAGATTGGGATCTAATGAAAAACTATGGTTATTATAAGCTTAATTAACAGGCGTTTCACAATAAACCCTGCTATTTAGTATGTACACACCCAGTCCATATAAAGAGTGGTCATAGTAATTATATAAGCGTACAAAATATAAATGAAAGAGCGATGGTCAGTGAGTGGCTTTCAGGATTCGAACCTGCCCGCTTACGCGGTTTCACCAGCGAAGTATCACACACTTACGGCATCTTTCATTATGTTTTTAAAAAAGGGCAAAAAGCAACCGGTGAGGTTTTTTAGATTTAGACCACTGCAATTGCTTGCAGGCAGAACTCGAATCTGCAGCTTCCGCCAGTTGGCGGACGTCATACCGAAGTATCACCAGTTTACGGCACCTTTTCAGGTTTAGGTATATATTTTTATAAAATAAGAAGAGCTACAGGCGGCAAACGACTATGTATTCAAACGTGACAGGTTTCGAAGTAACGCTTGCCTAACGGCATCTTCTTTTTCTTAAGGGCAATCATCAACATGCGCTTTTTACTGCTCTACCAACTGAGCTACAATGGATCGCTCCAAAAACCGGGATCGAACCGGCGACACGAAGTAGCGCACATTTACGGCACCTTAATATTCTAAATTAAAAAGGGTAAAAAGCAACAAGTGACTATCCTGCTCTAACCAACTGAGCTACATTAGTTTTCACTAAAGGCCGGGCTCGAACCGGCGACCTGGGAGTTAAAAGCTCGAAGTAACACTTGTTTACGACACCTTTTTATTTTCAATTTCTTTTAAAAGAAGGGCAAAAAGCAATAAGTCAATCGTACCGCACGTAGCATATCGCCCGACAACGGTTCTGGTCGAAGTAAGACTTATTTACGGCACCTTCCTTTTTATTTAATAAGGAGCGACAGGCGAACGCGGGCCGGGGGAACGCTTAGGGACTCTAACCCTCAGCATAGCTTCGCCACACTGCCCACCCCCTTAATGGAGCGAAGTATCCCGTTTCAACGGCATCCTTATATTTTAATATCTTTTTAAAAGTATGGGGTGTTAGCTTCCCCATACTTGTTTTATAATTCAACCTGATTGATAGCATCTAAAGCCGTTGGGTTTTATAACATCCGATTTGGGCAATAGCATGTTACCTGAAATATATAGAGCCGGGCAGCTCAACGCGCGATTAAAAAAGTGGTCTGCTCTATTTATCGCATTTACGACTGCTGTCCATGCAAATGCCCGCTCAAGAGCCTGACCGCTGATTTTAAAACTTGATTAACGTCATGGTTTGTAATGATTACCGTCATTGCCACTTTGATGTTCCTTATGCATTTTTGTCGCTATTACTGATAGATCATGCCGTGAGATACCACGCCTTTATAACAGATTATGACGGGACACTGGCCGAAAATAACCAGGTTCCGGCCGCTGTGCTACAGGCATTAAAAGATCTTAAAGCAACGGGCAGGAGGCTAATACTTGTAACAGGCAGGCAGTTGAATGATTTGAAAAACGCTTTTCCGGAGTTCGGAGTTTTTGACGCGATCGTAGCGGAAAATGGCGCCCTCGTTTTTAACCCTGCTACCTTGGAACAAGAAATTATCGGCAGCCCTCCTCCGGCTGGTTTTTTCGATTTGCTTGCAAAAAGTAAAATACCTTACGAAAAAGGGCAAGTCATCGTTTCGACATGGATGCCGTATGAGCGTATTCTTCTTGATGCAATTCAACGAAGTGGATTGGAGCACCAGGTTATATTTAACAAAAACGCGGTAATGGTATTGCCTCCGGCAGTTAACAAAGCTACCGGACTGCACAAGGCACTATTCGCTTTAAATATTTCAGAACACAATGCGGTCGCCGTCGGTGATGCCGAAAATGATAATGCCATGCTTTCAGCGGTTGAGTGTTCAATTGCCGTTCAAAATGCTTTGCCGCATGTTAAGCAGGCGGCCGATTGGACGACAACCCACCCGGCAAGTGATGGCGTGCTTGAACTCATCGGCGATTTGTTACATGACGACCTTGTTCAAATCGACAGACAGTTATTCCGGCATTTTTTGCAACTGGGTACGGAAATAGATGGGCTGCCTTTTAAGGTTAGTCCCTTCGGCACAAATATCCTTATTGCCGGCAGCTCCGGTTCAGGTAAAACAACAATGACTGCAGCTTTTCTGGAAAAACTGTGCGGAAATAATTATCAATTTTGCTTAATCGATCCGGAGGGTGACTATCTCGATCTGGACGGCGCACTTACAATAGGCGATAGTAAACAAGCCCCGTCTATTGATGAGATTATTCAGGTTTTGACCTTGCCTAATGAAAACGTTGTCGTTTGTGCGCTCGCTATTCCATTTAAGGACCGGCCGGTTTTCTTTAAAACTTGTTAGCTGAATTGATAAGCCTGCGCGAAAGAACCGGTCATCCGCATTTTATCTTAATAGATGAAGCTAATCATCTTCTGCCGGCAGAAAATACAGGTGTCTTTTATGGTATGCCTGAAGACTTTAATAACTTCGTTTTAATAACCACCCGCCCCGAACTTTTATGTCGTGATTTTTTGCGGAAAATAAATCTTGTTATGATGACCGGCGAAGCACCGGTTGAGCTTGCCAGTTCGTTTTCTGCGCTTACAGGCAAGCCTATACGCTTAACCGACCACCTGGTTTTTCAAAAGGGAAATGTCATGGTTTGGCACGAAGAAAGAAAAAGCCCGTTTTTTATCGATGGCTGCATGCCCCAGCAAATTTTGCTGCGGCATAAACGCAAATATGCGTGCGGCGATATGACGGTCAACAGTTTCTTTTTCAGGGGTCCTTTTCTCAAGCTAAACCTCAAAGCGAGCAACCTGATGAATTTTATTCAAATAGGGCAGGGCGTTGATGACGAGACCTGGCTCTTTCATCTGCGTAATCACGATTATTCAAACTGGTTTAAAAATTCCGTTAAGGATGAAGAACTGGCTGCCGCCACAGAAAAAATTGAGAGGAACGGAAAGACTGCCGGCATGACACGCAAAGATATTTTCGACGCTATTCTTGAGCGGTATACTGTTCCGGGGTGAATTTAAGAACGGCTGCTGCATTTGCCATCCACCGGATTAATAAACGTCTAACATCTTAGCCAGGTACGCTTGAACAAAAATGGAAGCGGGCGGAATTTTATGGAGTTGGAGCCTTACGAAAACTTCAATGAGGCTGTTGATGAAGAGGTGATATTTTACCTAGATAAACTTAGAAAACCGGGAATAGCGAGCTGACGCCGGGCGTGGACTTTTTAAAACGTCCGCTTCTAATAGCTATGGGAATTTTTGCCGGGCACCCAGGGAAAAGAACTGATGTCTATCATAATTAACAGTGACAGCCGTCATTGCGCTCATCAGTTTGAAAGATCAACTTTAAGTTTTTCAAACAGCCTATTTAAAAATCAAGAAGCAAATGAAAAAGGTGAATTAAACTAATCCGGTATCAATCATAGAAAAACGGAACAGCAACACCGTGACCGGGTTCTGCCTCCGCCTGTTCTAATCATATAAAATATTAATGGATCTATTTAACTGTAAAAACTAAAATCATGAAAACCGACATTCAAATTCAAGAAGACGTCATGAATGAATTAAAATGGCAGCCATTTTTAACTTCATCCGAAATCGGGGTTGCCGTAAAAAACGGTATAGTTACCCTTACCGGCATTGTAGATACCTATTCAAAAAAGTTATATGCTGAAAAGGCTGTAAAACGGGTAGCCGGCGTCAAAGCCGTCGCTGAAGATATCCAGGTGGGGTTCTCACCATCCTACCGTAAGACGGATACCGAAATAGCGGATGCGGTGTTCAACGCTTTAAAATGGCATGCCGCGGTACAGGAAGATAAGATCAGGATCAAAGTTGACGACGGCATGGTGACACTGGAGGGCGAAGTAGAGTGGGATTATCAGCGTGTAGCAGCAAAAATCGCCATCCAAAATTTGACTGGGGTTCGTTCAGTACTTAACCTGATCACCTTAAGGCCGAGAATTTCACCTGTTGAAATTGAAAAAAAGATCAAGTCGGCGTTTCAGCGGCATGCATCCATTGATTCCTCAAAAATATGGGCCGATGTGCTCGGCAACAAGGTCACCCTTCGTGGGAAAGTCCGTTCATTTACTGAAAAGGAAGATGCAGAAAATGCCGCCTGGGCAGCACCAGGGGTGGCACATATCGAGAGCAAACTTGAAGTGGAAGAACCTGAATACGTTTATTAAAACGGCTGTTCAAAGTTTAAGTGAAAGCCGTCTTAACAAGGCGGCTTTCTTTAGCGCCTGCACATCTGAAGCCAATCAGTTCGATTGATGACGGGAATCGTTCCCGTGCGGCAATAAAAGTCGAGCCTTGTAAAAGCGGTTAATGTTTTACCGTGTAAATCAAGCGCTTTCTTTCTACTAATTGGCAGTATCCCAGCTTATTAAAAAGAATGATAATGAACCCAGAAATTGATAACCAAATACATGACTTGCTGAACGTCAAATTTTCAGGACCCGTCCTCTCGATCATTTTGCCTCTTCAGCCTGAGATTAGCCTGAAAACCAAAACAGCCCACGCCTTGAAGATTGCTGCCGATAAAGCTGAAAACCAATTGTCTGAAATTTGCGCTGGCGAATCGGGCCGGTTGATCATACAAAAGCTTCATAGTGTTATCGGCAACCTGGTTATTCCGCCAAGGAAAAAGGGATTGGCAATCTTTATTTCGCCGGAATGTGAAAAGAGATTTTTCCTGGATGTGCCGGTTGAAGAAAAGGTGATCGTTAATGATTTCTTTGAGATCAGGGATGTTGTTTACGATTCAAAGCAATCCATACCATTGTTATTGATAGTCATGAGCAGCAAAGCATGCCGCGTATTCAAAGGCGATCAATATCACCTAAACCCCGTGCACCTGGATGTGCCCGAATCATACTATGCGTATGTCGATGATGTACCGGAGAGAGTCGGCAATTTTTCTGATATGACGGAACGTAAACACGCGATAACAGAAAAGTTCCTTCGTCATATCGACGATGGTGTGGATAAGCTGCAGCACGAGAACCCTCTGCCGATCATCATATGCGGAGCCGAAAAGGTATTGGGTCATTTTAAAAAATTAAGCAAACATAGTGAGGCTGTTATAGCGTGCGTGCCGGGCAACTATGACGATGCGGATGTCAATCACTTGTTAAAACTTATCGCCGGAGACCTTGCCCAGGTGAAACAGTCCCGGCAAAAGGAATTGATAGACAAATTGCAGGATGCTGCCGGCAAAAAAAGATTGTCTTACGGTATTAGCGATGTTTGGAAAAATGCATCCGCGGGAAAAGGCAGTTTATTAATAGCAGAAATGAACTATCATTATGCGTTCGCGCTTGCGCCGGAATCGTATGCAGTACCGGACGGGCATCATACCCGGACGCACGACCTGGTCAGCGGTGCAGTCGAATATACTTTGAAATACGGCGGGGATGTGGAGTTTGTAGAGGATGGCAGCCTTGAAAATTACGGGCGTATTGCGCTTATCCATTATTATTGATGGTCCGGAACATCGATACGGGGCATGTAATGAAATGAACACGCTTGAACTATATAATACTAAAATATATATTCCTTAACTGCAATAGTTTGTTTAACGGGGTGCTATTTTTTAAATAAAAAACGGGAGCCGGATTACCGCTCCCGTATGAGTAGCTTCATTTCTTATCCAGAAATTCTATCTACCTCCTTTTACCGATGTTGGAATTGTATTCCATCGACCGGATGATATAAATGTATCCTGATTTTATGATCTAATAAATGAGGCAGGTCATTTTATGAAATGAGCATTATCATTTGGTTAACGCACTGCGCTTGCAAACTTTATAACCGTGAAATACTTCAGGCATAAAACAAAAAGCGCCTTGCCGCAGGGATCCCGGAAAATTAAATGGGGCGGAATCTGGATATACCTGCTGGTACTTGCAGTTCTTCTGGCTCCTCAATTTGCGGGCAGATCTGTCACTGAGATAACATGGCAGCAGTTTCAAAAGGATATATTGAACCGCAAGGCTGTTGCACGGCTTGCCGTTATCAACGGCGAAACCGTAGAGGTTTACCTAAAACCTTCCTTTGCCAATGACAAGCAATTCAAAGACGTTTTTAAATCGATATGGGGCGTTAACAATGGGCCGCATTATTCTTTCAGCATTGGCTCGTCAGATTCATTTGACAAAGAAATGGACGATGCGGAGAAAAATATTCCGCTGAACGATAAGATACCTGTAGCATATGTGAAAAAGACGAATTGGGTGATCAATGTGCTCAGTTGGATCATACCGTTTGCCCTGTTGTTCCTTGTCTGGACTTACCTAATCAGGCGGACAGGAACAGGGGGACTTGCTGGCAGCGGCGGTACTTCGATCTTTAATTTCGGAAAGTCAACTGCTACGCTCGTCGAAAAGCGCAAAAGTGATGTCACTTTTAAAGATGTGGCCGGCCTGACGGAAGCGCAGATCGAAGTTCGCGAAATTGTAGATTTCCTAAAGAACCCTAATGCTTTCACCAGGCTAGGTGCCAAAATACCGAAAGGCGTTATCCTGGTTGGGCCGCCCGGAACCGGCAAAACACTTTTAGCGAAAGCGGTAGCCGGTGAAGCAAAAGTGCCTTTTTTTTCTATCTCTGGCTCAGAGTTCGTTGAAATGTTTGTTGGCGTCGGTGCTTCGCGCGTTCGGGACCTTTTTCGGCAGGCCAAAGAAAAGGCGCCGTGCATCATTTTTATTGATGAAATAGATGCTATCGGCCGGTCAAGGGGCAAGGGAGCCTTTCTCTCGGGCGGGAACGATGAACGTGAAAGCACACTTAATCAGCTACTAACGGAAATGGATGGTTTTGGTACCAACAACGGCGTTATCGTTTTGGCGGCATCTAACCGAGCAGATATGCTGGATACGGCCCTGTTGCGTCCCGGTCGTTTTGACAGGCATATCTATCTTGAACTGCCCAATATGAATGAACGGGAAGCCATATTTAAAGTGCACATGCGGCCACTGATTACCGACACTTCGATTGATACCCGTTTCCTTGCGGCACAGACACCCGGTTTTTCCGGCGCTGATATAGCCAATATATGCAATGAAGCGGCTTTGTTTGCTGCCCGGAAGAAAGAAAATAAGGTCAACAACGTCGATTTTATGGATGCGATCGATCGTGTTGTCGCCGGTCTTGAAAAGAAGAGTAAGATCATTACACCTGAGGAAAAAAAGAGAATAGCTTTTCATGAGGCTGGGCATGCCGTGGTCAGCTGGCTGTTGAAAAATGTCGACCCGCTGGTAAAGGTATCGATCATTCCGAGGGGAAAATCGTTGGGTGCGGCCTGGTACTTGCCGGAAGAGAAGCAATTGCGCACGGAGTCAGCATTTAGTGAGCATTTATGCGCCACTCTGGGTGGCCGCGCCGCGGAAGAGGTTGTTTTTGGTGAGATTTCGTCCGGAGCGCTTGATGATCTGGAAAAGGTGACAAATGAGGCCTACATGATGGTAGCGTATTTCGGCTTTAATAAAAGGCTTGGCAATACCAGCTATTATGATTCGACAGGGCAGCGTGACATGGCCATACAAAAACCTTATAGCGAAGAAACGGGCCGGCTGATCGACGAGGAGGTGCGTAAATTGGTTAATGCTGCGTATGCACAGGCAAAGGAAATATTGGTGCAAAACAGGTCATTACTTGAACGATTGGCCGGGGCACTCGAAGCTAAAGAAATAATTTACAAAGAGGATTTAGAGGAGATACTGGGAAAAAGGGGACAAAGAGGGACTATCCGGCCCTTTCCGGAGGTACATGTTTCCTGAAAGGCTGTTGCTTTAATTATCGGCCCTGCAAGATGACAAAGGCCATGAATTGTAGTGAGTAGCGTCATGGCTTGCTAGCTATTATCTGGAGAAATTTAGGGTATAAAATTAATCATTAACACCATGTCAGCTTTAGTAAAAAAATCAAATGGATTTCCAGCATTGAGGTCAATGATGGAAGATTTCTGGAACGGCGACAAATTTTTTAATACGCCATTCTTTGCCAGCGAAGTTATGCCTTCGGTAAACGTTCACGACAGGAAAAATCATTACGAACTGGAGGTAGCTGCTCCCGGTTACAAGAAAGATGATTTCAAGATCAACACCGAAAACGGCCTGATCACGATCAGCGCCAAAACCAGCAACTCAAAAAAGGAAGAAAAGGAAAATTATGTGCGCCAGGAATTTTCATGTTCATCATTCACCCGCACCTTTAGTCTGCCTGAAGATGTAGAAGATGATAAGATCAATGCGCACTATGATAATGGTGTACTTACCGTCGAACTGAAAAAAACAGCAAAGGCGATCGCCGCCAAAAAAGAGATCAAAGTTGATTAACAGATCACCAGGCAATTCCATCGTTTATGTCGGTGGGGTTATTACTAAAAGAAAACATTATGGAAACTACATTAAGTTTATCCGCCCGTTCGCAGCAATCGTATGTGCTGTGCAGGCATTGGCAAAAGGACCTGGAGTTTTTCAGGATCGAAACAGCTTTTTTGCACCGGCTACTCGACGATTATTTTGTTCAATTACTGAGCCCGGAGTTTTTTGAAAAGCTTAAACAAGCCAGTTCAAAATTATTTGAACTGGAAAGAGACGAAACCGGCGTTAGCGAGCAATTGGCGGCACAAATGAAGCAACTGGAACTTGCAGCAGAGAATGTTATTCCGGAAGATGCCGAAATGCTCGCCGATACACAGGCCACGATCGAATCGCAGCTTTTAAAGCTCATCAATGAATATCGTGAAGTGAAAAAGGAGATGTTTGCATTGGTTGAAAATGCAAGGCATCACAAAAAAATCATCACGACATAAAGACACCAACTGCACGAATCTTATTCGATAAAGAAGGCATTGTTCCGGATCCTTTTATGTATCTCCGGCGCTTCGTCGCCGTAACCTAATATCACCGCCATATGCACCTGTTCGGAAAGCGGAACCTGCAGGCGCGAGAATATCTTGGTTTGCTCGACATATTTGGCCAAACCAACAGGACAACTGTCAAGGCCAAGCGCCCTGGCAGCCAGCATCATATTTTGCGCACACATGCCGATGTCTATTGGCGCCCACTCATTCTCTCTTGGCGCCGCTATAAAGATCACAACCGGTGCCTTGTGAAAAATAGGATCTGTTCGTTTGAAAAGGTCGCCGTCTTTTAGCATGTGTAAAAAATTGAACGCCGTCCTGATTACGTCGCCGGGATGATCCTTGACGTAGGTACGGGCTGTTACTTTGGCTATTTCCCCTGAAAAAGCTTTTATCGTTTCTTTATTGGTAAGAATATAAAATTTCCAGGGCTGCTTATTGATAGCAGAAGGTGCCATACGCCCGGCGTCCAATACTTTAGTAACCATTTCATGGTCGACTGGAATATCCTTAAATTTTCTGACCGCCCGGCGGGTATATATCGTTTTTAGCGTTTCGGAGCATGCTACATCTTCGCTCATGATATCTGTTTCCATTTTTTTGGGGATTAATTTTTTGGACTTTCATTATCTTTAAATCACCGTATGCCAGTATAATTATTCGTTGGCCGGGAAGATTAAAACAGGTATTTTTTTGTATTTGAGCAAATCTTTGCTATCACTGTGACTGAATAGTCCGCCAAGGAATGAATGCTGGTGGTGTAGCATGGCAAGCAGGGAAGCATGTTCTGTTTTTGTTAGCCTCAGTAAACGGTTTGCCAAGTCCTTGCCATTGATCACATCATAGGTAACGTGGGCACTGTGAAATTTCTCAAGATAGGCTTCGAATGCGGCCTTGTCTGTTTCTCTGTTGTTCGATTTGCTTCCGGTCACATGCACCACTTTGATCGCGAGGTCGAAGGCTTTGGCGATTTTTACCAGGAAGCTGATAGCATCAATATCCTCCAAATCGTAGTCCGTGGCGTAAATCACTTCTGTTGCCTGTTTAAGATTTGTTCCGGCAGGAACGACGAGCACGGGAGTTTTTACGGTGCCGATGACGCTATTCGCATGATTGGCTTTGAAAGCACCCTCGTCGTGGCTTCCCATCACGATGAGTTCAATATGATTTTTTTCTAAAATATCGATAACGCCGGATTTCAGTCCGAATGCCTCAACATCGGTATGGATAATTGGCTGCCTGTCACCCGGGCCAAGCGTTTTAGGGCTAAGTTCTTCAAGCTTCCCTTTTAGAGCGTAAAGCCGCTCCTGACTTGCTTCTTCAGTTTCCCTGAACATTTCCGGGTACCATTGGCTGCCGACATAATTCTCCGCGGTCGGATAAAAAGTAAAAGCGTTTAACAGCAAAAGATTGGTATGCAGTTTCTGACTGAGGGCGAGAGCCGTCTCGGATGCCGCTTTGGAATTCTCCGAAAAGTCGGTCAGCAATAAAATATTTTTCATATCCTAAATGTTGGGGTTTATAAAAAAGATTAACTATCTGTCATCCGTTTATTTAGATCAAATTTGCTGTTACACTGCTTCAAAACAAATGATGCTGGTCATTAAATAACATGACACTTACCTATTTCCTGCGGGTTGTGTCCGTCTTCCTTTGTTGCTGTTTTTCCAGATTCTTAAAATAACCGCGTAATAGGAAATTGTGCTTCAGTGCTTCCATATTTTGATTAAAACCATCTGTTCCCTTCCTGATATTTTCCATGCTCACACTCAGATTTTTCGCTGTTACCGAGTCGTTCAATAATAGCTTCACGACGCCTTTACCTTTATGCAGGTCGCTATTGAGATCGGTGATCATCTTATTCAATTGGATCGTAACCTGGTTGACGTTGTCACTGGCAAGCCTAATCTTATTTACCGCTTCATTCAGGTTGCCGGCGAGCGTACTGTCTTTGAGCAGCACGCCGGCATTGCCTTTGCCTTGTTTTACCCTTGCGACAAGGTCATCTAGACCCTGCGTCATTTCGCGGGCATTAATACTCGTTTGCTCGATGTTTTTTAATGTCGATCTGATGCTTTGCTTCAGCGCCTTATCGTTGATCATGGTCCATGCTGCGCTTTTATCAAGCTGCGAAACGGTATTCCTCAGTGATTCGGATATATCAGCAATATTATTGTTGGTTTTCGATAGCGTTTCCAGCATATCATCGGTACTGGCCATCTTTCTCGTCCCGATAAGGTCGTGATCTTCAATAACCGCGCTGGCGCCTTTGCCTGGTGTTATATTGATAACCTTGTCGCCCATCAGGCCCTGGGTTCCAATAGAGCCACGCGCATTTTTCAGAATGAATGGCTTTATTTTACTGTCAACACGCATCAACACCTCAATGCACGTATCATTCAGGATACTAATAGTTTTTACAGTGCCTGCCTGTATTCCCGAAAAAAGTACGTTGTCACCCTCGATCAGGCCGTTGACGTTCGAAAAACGTGCCCTGAGCTCAAAATTTGAACCAAAGAGACTCCGGTTTTGACCGACCATGTAAAGTGTGAAGATCAGCGCCAGTAATCCTGTTAATACAAATGCGCCTAATTTGATGTTGTTTGCTCCCTGGTTTGCCATGTTGCTTATTCAAAGAATTGTTTTATGTTTTTGTCCGCTGAATTTTTCAGCTCGTCAAATTTCCCTTCTGTATAGCTTTTTCCGTCCAACAGCAACACCACCCGGTCAGCCGTGCGACTTACGCACTTCATATCATGCGAAATAATGATCGACGACGTTTTGTACTTATTATGCAGCTTTAGGATCAGGTCTTCTATTTCCCCTGCCGTTATCGGGTCGAGCCCGGTTGTTGGTTCGTCATAAAGTATGATCTTTGGCCGCAGGATCATGGTACGGGCAAGAGCGATCCGTTTGGCCATTCCTCCCGATAGCTCCGCAGGCATCATTTCGGCGGTATGTCCCAGATTTACATTATTCAGGGCTTCCATAACCATATCGTCCACTTCGTGCTGCGAGAGTTCAAACCAGTGCCTGCGCAAAGGAAATTCGAGGTTTTCGCGGACCGTCATCGAATCATACAAGGCGTTACTCTGGAAAAGAAAACCGATCTGTGTGCGCAGCATATCCAGCTCGTGATGGCTGAGTTGTGCGATGTCGCTGCCCAGGACAACGATCTTACCATCATCAGGCTGCAGTAAACCAATGATACATTTGATAAGCACCGATTTTCCTGATCCTGAACGTCCCAGCACAACGAGGTTTTCCTGAGCATTCAGCTCGATGTTAAAATCCTTCAAAACATGGTTATTGCCAAAAGACTTGCACAGGCCACTGATAGCGATTATTGCGCCACTTTTGCTTTCTTTGGTCTTGATCGGTCCCTGCTTCATGGCCTTTAGTTTAAGCCTAAAATTGATGTAACCTGGACCGCAAGCAGGTCGATGATGAAGATGAATACAGATGAAAGCACTACCGCGGTATTAGCTGAATTTCCGACACCGCGCGTACCACGGCTGGAATTGTAGCCTTTGTAACAACCGATGATACTTACTGCAAAGCCAAAAAAGAATGTTTTGATAAATGCGGGCAGCACATCGCCGAATTCCAACGTATGGAATATTTGTATGAAGAATAGCTTAAAACTTGTAACGGCGCTGATATTGATACCTATATATGCGCCAAAAAGCGATATGGCATCGGCCAGTAAAGTGAGTACAGGCAGCATCAACGTGCCGGCAACTACCCTGGTAGCTACCAAATATTTGTAGGGGTTGGTGCCACTTACCTCCATCGCGTCTATCTGCTCAGTAACCTTCATCGAGCCCAGTTCAGCGCCGATGCTGCTGCCAATTTTGCCTGCAAATATCAGCGCCGTTATTACCGGACCAATCTCCCGGACGATGGCAATTCCAACCATCACAGGCAATTGTGATTGAACACCGTAATAAACCAGAGAAGGCCGCAACTGCATCGTCAGCACCAAACCCATAATGAAGCCTGTGAGGCCCACTAACGGAAGCGACCGATAGCCAATAAAATAGCATTGCCCCAGGAACTCTTTGAGCTCATAGGGCGGCTTGGTCCCAAGCGAGAACAAATGGCCGGTGAAACGCGCCATATCGCCTGCTTGATCCAGAAAGTTCCTTGTTCTATAGATAACACCCATCTGTATAAAAACTGTAAATATTTAATAATCAAGTTTTTGACTAAGTTAGAGGACCTTGTTGCTCAAAAAAATGATACGAATTGCGCGCAATAGTGATTTTGGTCAGTAATTGATCGGAGGGGGACATGCATATTGCATTCAAATTCAGGCGCCGGCACTATGCGATTAAGGAATGAAAAATCGGCTTGATGTAACTCGGCTTCTGCATTAACTCGGCAGGAAAGTTATGGATATCGTTACGCATTTCGCATTGGGGGCCTGTATTGCTGAATTTGCCCGGAAGAAGAATGAAAATAAAAAAATTCTTTTCCTGGGTGGGTTTGTTCAGTGCCTGCCCGATATAGATACGATCGAAGGATTATTTTTGCCTGCCGATCGTTCGCTGATGATCCACCGCGGAATTACACATTCGTTCTTTTTTGCGGTAGTTGCAGGGGTGATTCTGTCGCTATTCGCTTACCGGATTTTTAAAGCCGCAGGCAGACCTTTTCTTTCGATATCTCTGTTTGTCGTATTCCAATTGATTTTGCATGACCTGCTGGATGTTTGTAACGCGTATGGTACGGCTTTGCTTGAGCCCTTCAATCACAGGCGTTTTTCCCTGAACCTGCTTTTCGTAGCTGATCCCCTGTTTAGCCTTGGGCTTATCATTGCAGCAATGGTGCTGCTGTTCAGCAATGGCAATTATAACCGCAGGCTCAAATGGGTCAGGGCAGCTTTGCTGTTTTCCTGCTGTTACCTGGCATATGCAGGCATCAACAAGACGATTATTGACAGTCGTGTATCGGCCGCCCTTCACAACAGGAAAATTGGGTTTAAAGATTATTTTGCTACTCCGGCACCGTTCAACAGCGTGCTGTGGTATATCATTGTCGATACAGATAGCTATTATTACACAGCGTATAGTTCGGTATACGACAGCAAGTCACGAAATATTGAATTTGAAACACATCCTAAAAATTACGGTTTGCTGAATTTGACGCGGGGCCGGCATTCGGTTCAAAACTTTCGCGAATTTGCAGCCGGCTACTATACTATTTCAGGCTCAGCTAATAAGCCATACATCAATATTCTCAGGTTTGGACAGATCCAGGGATGGAGAATAAGAAATGCTCCTTTTGTTTTAAGCTGCCCGCTGATCAGTAATGGGCCCCACATCGTCCCCCTGCAACAGGCAAGGCTTACAGGCTGGGATATGAATAGCATCACAGTTTATTTTAGACGGATAACCGGTAATTAACATTTACTATGAGAAACAATGCTTTTTACGTTATCAATGGAATTACGCTTTATCGGCTCGTTGCGGCTCCGTTCCTTATTTTTTTGGTGGTTACGGGTTGGTTTGAACTGTTCAAATGGCTATTGCTCCTTAGCTTTTTCAGCGATGCAGTCGATGGATATCTTGCCAGGAAATATAAGGTTTCGAGTTCTTTTGGCGCACGCCTCGATTCGATCGCTGACGATTGTACAATCCTAGCAGCAATCGTAGCTATGTGTGTACAGCATGCGCTTTTTTTATTGTATGAGATTATCCCGGTTGCCATGCTTTTCGTTTTGTATCTGGCAGAGATCATTTGTGCTGTTTACAGGTACAAACGTCCAACAAGTTTTCACACCTATGCCGCCAAGTTGGCGGCCGTAAGTCAGGCCATTTTTCTGCTGGCATTTTTCTTTCTGCCGCAACCGGTTTACTGGTTATTTTACGTGATGGTATTTTTGACAATTCTCGACCTGGCGGAAGAGATCGTCCTGATCTTTTTGCTACGCGAATACCTAACCGATGTAAAAGGCATATACTGGATATTGAAGGCCAGAAAAAAGGGTAGCTAATGGGCTGTGCGTGAAAAGTCAAAATGAAGCTGGGTTCGGCATTATCCTTACTTTGGAACTCAATTTTGCCATGCTTTACTTGATATAACGGGCGACGATGTTCAAACCCAATGCTGTGCCCGGTATGGTTCCCTTATTATGTGCCCTGCAGGACGGTTCGAACAAATGTTTTTGTTCAGTTTCAGGAATGCCTATACCACTGTCTTTGGCGATTACCTCATATTCATTGCCGACAGTTTCTGTTTCAAATGCAATTATCGTTGCTTCGCCCGAATATTTTATAGTATTCGATATGAGGTTGATGACGCGATGCAAAGTATATTTCAGATATCTTTAATCAGATTGTACAAATAATCTGTTCGATATCAATTGTTTAGATGACATGCATCAAGTTTTCTATGACTTAAAACCAGAACCTTCGATTAGATGTTCAATGTTATGAAAAAGACAATATACTCATTACTCGTTTTGGGTTTTTACTGCGTTAGTTGCCAAGCTCAAAATATAACCCTCGGCGTACGCGGTGGTATCAGTATACCCGATCTTTCTGCAGGGAGGGGTAATCAGAACCCGCTCAATACCGGTTACAACTCAAGACTCGGACCGGACGCAGCGGTATATGCAGAATTTAAATTCTCAGACTTGTTTTCCCTGCAGCCTATGATCGAATATTCTTCGCAAGGTGGTAAAAAGGATGGATTGCAGGCCTTTACCACGCCCGATCAGCTTGCGGACATGTTTCCTCCTGGCCAGGCGCCGCAGTATTTGTATGCCAACTACAATAGCGAAGCTAAATTGAATTACCTGCTTATACCGGTTTTAGCTAAAGTGGGGTGGAATGTTAAACACTCACCATTCAGGATATATATCGATGCGGGACCATTCCTCGGCCTGCTGATTTCGGCGCACCAGGTAACCAGCGGTCAAAGCCAATTATATACCGATCCCGGCGGGCGGCAGCCTTTGCCAGGCGGCGCCCAATCATTTGATGATAACATCAACGTTCGCAATTCACTCCACCGGGTTAACGCCGGGATCGAGGGCAACCTTGGAGTAAGTTATAAAATCGGAAGAGGCAGTGTATTCCTCGAAGGAGGCGCCAACTATGGGTTTTTCAACATCCAGAGAAATTCGGTGGATGGAAAAAACGAGACTGGTGCTGCAGTGGCGACCATTGGATATAGCTACTGGTTGGGGAAGTATTGAAGCATCTTACGGGCCATTTTCAGAATCATGCCTGCATATATACCGCTTCTAAAGCCTGGTATCATTTTTTTATGTTCTGTACTGAGCTTCTCGGTTTTGGTTGAGGGGCAGGCTACAAATCCCAGAAAAAAAACGGACAGTTTATTTAAGGCGCCGCAAAAAAGATTTGGCCGGGCGGTCATAGAGTTAGGTCTCGGAGAAGTTGTTCCCTTATTTATCGACGACTATTTTTCACAACAAGATTGGGCGAATATATCTTTTAAATCAATAGGTCATAACCTACGCCCTTCAACCTGGACATGGGATTATGATGAGTTTCAAACAAACGAGATAGGGCATCCTTTTCACGGCAGTATTTTTTTCAATGTTTTTCGGTCAAACGGCTACAGTTTCTGGCCATCGGCGCCCACCACTTTTGCTGGAAGTTACCTTTGGGAGACGCAAGCGCCCTCAATAAATGACTTTATAACAACCGGTTTGGTTTATCCGGATGTGAATGGCCAGAAATTGGTCAAAGAGGTAAACAGCTTGCCCTACACGCAACAATGACGTTTTTCCCTTAACGATTTTAGCAGAGTTTGCGGCAATCATGTTTCAAAAGGAAAACAAACATCAATTTTCAGAATATAAAATTGCATGAATACGTATCTTTGACGTCAGTCAATTAGTTGCAAAAAATTGGTGAGCATCTGGAGAGCACCAAGACAAAACCATTAAAATTAGCCTGGAAAGGGCATAGTTCATATCCCGTCCATGAATTTCATAAGGCCTGATTTTTAACCTTTGCTTTATTTGATCAAGCATAGATTTATCTAACCTCATTTTTTTACAATCAGATCTTCTTTAGCCGCCCATAAGCTGATATCCTGCTTAGTGAGTGCAGCGGCCATCAGGTCTGGAAATTTATCGGGCGTACATGCAAAAACAGGCACGCCTAAATCAGCAAGGAATTGGGCGTTATGGTGATCATAAGATGGTGCGCCATCATCGTTTAATGCTAAAAGAACAACAAGCTGTACACCTGCGGCAACAAGTTCGACAGCACGTTTGCGCATATCGTTAACATTGCCACCTTCGTACAAGTCGGTGATCAGTACCAAAACAGTATCAGCAGGCTTGGTCACTATTTGCTGGCAGTAAGTTAGGGCCGCATTAATATCCGTCCCGCCTCCGAGCTGTACACCGAACAACAATTCAACCGGGTCGGTCAGTTCTTCCGTCAAATCGGCAATAGCAGTGTCAAATACCACCATCTTTGTTTCAATAGCTGGAATGGAAGCCATCACGCTGCCAAATATGCCTGAGTAAACTACAGATGAACCCATTGAACCGCTTTGATCCAGACAGAGTATTACATCTTTTAGTGACGACCGCTTTCGTCCATAACCGACTCTGTTCTCGGGAATGATAGTTTGATATTCGGGCTGGTAGTGCTTTAGATTCTTTAGAATGGTAGCGCCCCAGTTAATTTCCTGGTGACGAGGCCGTGTGTTTCTTATGCTTCTGTTCAGACTGCCGGTTATAGCCTGCCGGGTAGGTTCCGCCAGTTTTTTGATGAGTTCATTAACAACTTTACGCACAACCTGGCGGGCGGTATCTTTGGTTTTATCAGGGATTACTCTGCTCAAGGTCATTAGCGTGGCTACCAAATGTACATCAGGCTCCATGTTTTCCAGCATCTCTTTTTCAAACAACATTTGCGTTAAATTCAGGCGCTTCAGAGCATCCTGCTGCATTACCTGTACAACGCTGGAAGGAAAAAACGTACGGATATCGCCAAGCCAACGACTTACATTTGGCGAGGAAGCACCCAGGCCACCGCTTTTATCACTATCATATAATGCTTCAAGTGTATGGTCAACTTTCAGGTCGGATTCGTTTAAATCAAACTGGGTTCCTTCCTGTTGATGCCCGCCCAGGATCAACCGCCATTTACGCAGGTGCTGCGGCTCAATTTCCATTTTGTTCAGTTTGATTAATGTTTAAACCCAATAACTCTATGATTACCGGCAGGCCCTGTTCGGCCCTTACCGCATCAAAGTTTGTAATTGAAATTGTATGCTGGTGCCCGGCACTCCCACCTGTACGTACTTTTTCGCCCAATTTCCTTCGCTCCGGAATCGAAAAGTTGGCAAATGTGCGGCGCAGCAGCGGCAACACCTGCATAAAAGTTTCATCTGTTAAACCGGATACCCAATTATCAATTACTTGCCACAGATCCTGATCAAGTAACAATAATGTACCGCTTCCTTTCAAAAAACCTTCAAGCCAAGCTGCCGAAACAAGAGGCGCGGTGGCTGCGGACATGGCATAGCCAAAGTACTGTATTAATTGGTCTATGGCTAATAATTTGCTATCATTTAACAACCGGGTACTATAGCCGCCAAGTACCGGAGATGTATTTTTATTACCCGCAATCAGCTGCAAGGTTTGTTGCCAGCCGGAAGATGTTTCGGATTCCTGTAGTAAGTTGATACCATCATTCAACTCATAAAACAAGCCCAACAATTGCTGTGCAGCGTCATCATCAATAGCTACACAGGCATTGGGCAGGCTGATACAAATACGGGTAATGATACTGCTAATAATACTTAACACCACCGAGGCGTCCGTTTTACGCACGTTGCCATAACGGGCAACGGTAATTAATCCGGGCACAACCTCCATTAATTCAATTACATCAGCGGATGCCGCAGCTAAGTTATTCAACCGATAGATCAATACCTCTATAGCCTGAGGTAGTTCCGCCGGAATACTTTTTTCAAGCAGGTCACTGATTACTTTCAGGTCCTTTGCTTCTTTTGCCCGGTTCAACACGCTATTGGCAGCGGCTTCCACAACTGTATTGCCTAAATTACCGCGCTCAATAATCTCAACAGAGTACCCAGGGTCCCATTGCAGGCGCCATTGCTCTTTAAAAGTACCTTTACCGGCTACATATTGTTGCCTGCCCCATTCTATTCCCAGCAAAGTCAGCCGATGCAGGAAAACGCTGCGTTCCAGGTCGGTATCTTTACGCAGATCGAGCGTATAGTCTTTAAAATCAGCAGTGGGAGGTAGTCTTAATTTCTTTTGCAGTTTTTCAATATCCAGCTGCAGTGGCGGTTTAGGTATCTCGACAGGTACCTCACCTATCTGATGGCCGACGATCAGCTCATCATGAACCAATTTCAATAAGATACTTTCCCCGTTACAAAGCACACTGAGTGTCGCTTCGTTCAATTCTTCCAAACCCGCTTTTGACAGGTCGCGCAACGAAGCGAGTGACCCCGCTAAGCGAACTGCCTCTATAATATGCGCAACTGAAGTATCCATTTGCTGTTTGCGGAACAGTTGAGCGACATGCGCCATCCACAAGGTGCCATCATCATTGGGGTAATGCCAAACATGATTATACCATCCCGGCGAGTTAATCCCGGCACCATAGCCGCTATAAAAGCTTAAACGATTAAATGTCCAGGGTATCCATGTACATTCGGTTTTTACCTTTGGCAGACCTTTCAGTAATTCATTATCATCTTTTTGTGATGATTTATTTTGGAGCGCTGGCACGTGCCAGGCACCGCAAATAACTGCGATGTTATAGAACATCTCTTTTTCGGCCTGGCGTATGGAACGGCGCATGTACGCCTCGCGTAATTGCTCCAGTCCTTTATCTTTTTGTGGGATGTTTTCCCGCAGGACCTGCATAGCCTCAGCGACCGCATCAAATACGTCGTTATTATTCAGACGATATTCAAACGTATGCTCCCACCATTTTTCATCGTCAGCAAAACCAGCAGCGTCTGACAGATAACTGATCGGCCTTTTATAGAATGTTTCATAAGATTGTGCATCCAGGTTGACGGGATCGGGATTTGCGGGAGTATGTTTTTCTTTTTGTTCACGCTGTTCTTTTTCTACAAGCATTTGGTTACCTGCCGGCAAATCCATAAAGCGCACATGTATGTTTTGCTTACGGGCATAAAGAATTGCCTGCCACTCGGGCGAAAAATCGGCAAAAGGATAAAATACAGATGCCTGCGGATCGTCTGGCTGATAGCAAAGCAAAGCCACCGGGGGTTTTAAATCCTGATGACCAACCCATTTCAATATAGTATCGGCTTCCGGCGGCCCTTCTACCAGTACAATATCCGGCTTAACCGATTCCAGGAAAGCTTTCACATTGTTTGCAGACCCAGGGCCGTGATGGCGTATGCCTAATATATTTATTGCCATGTACTGATCAGCTTTTATTATAAGTCGCGGCAGGCACGGTAAATGTCGCTCCAGTCGTTTCGTGTTTTCACAACCGTTTCCAAATATTCCTGCCATACCAGTTTATCCTGAACCGGATCCTTGATCACTGTGCCAATAATACTTGCGGCAAGGTCAGCAGCTTTTACTTGCCCATCGCCAAAATAAGCCGCCATGGATAAACCGCTGTTCACTACCGAAATAGCTTCGGCGGTGCTTAGCGTACCTGTAGGTATTTTGATCTTGGTTTTACCATCCAAAGTGACACCGCTGCGCAGCTCCCGGAAGATGGTTACAATTCTGCGGATCTCCTGTAATGCAGGTGGTTCGGCGGGGAGTTCCATTACCTTTTCAAAGCTTTCCACCCGGCGGCGAACAATATCTATCTCTTCTTCAATCGAACCAGGCAATGGCAGGATCACCGTATTGAAACGGCGTTTCAAAGCGCTGGACAATTCGTTCACACCCTTATCACGGTTATTGGCGGTAGCAATTACATTGAATCCTTTAATGGCCTGCACCTCCATATCCAGTTCAGGGACGGGCAATGTTTTTTCGGACAGAATGGTGATCAGCGTATCCTGCACATCGGCACCTATGCGGGTCAGTTCTTCTAACCGAACGATCTTACCATCCTTCATGGCCCGCATTACCGGGGTTTCTACCAGTGCCCCGGCCGAAGGGCCTTCCGCTATCAGTCGCGCATAATTCCACCCATAACGTACCGATTCTTCACTAGTACCTGCTGTTCCTTGAATAATCAGGGTTGAATCCCCGCTTACACCGGCTGCCAAATGCTCGCTCACCCAACTTTTAGCCGTTCCCGGTAAACCGTACAACAGCAAAGCACGATCGGTAGTGAGCGTTGCCACAGCTATTTCTATCAGGCGGCGGTTACCGATATATTTAGGCGATACCTCAAACCCGTTTTTGAGTTTACCGCCTACCAGGTAGGTAACTACAGATTGGGGTGAAAGCATCCAGTTGCCCGGGCGCTTGTCATTATCCTGTTTTTTAAGTTCTTCCAGTTCGTGTGCAAATAATTGTTCTGCATGCTGACGTAGTAGCTGTGACATGTTGGTATTTTATGTGTTAAAAGCTTTGATCATTTGTTGCTTTAAGCCAAGCAATTTAATTAAGTGGTGGCTGTTTTTTTCCCATGTATTTTGAAGATTGGCGTCTTTGGGCCCGATTTTTTTGAGCTCGTTTAGAATGCCAGCCGGAATGAGTTTTATATTTTTGCTAAAAAATCCCCGGTTATATTCATAAGGATGATTAGCCATCTCCCGCAGTACGGTTGATGCAAAATCAAGTCCCCATTCGTGCTTTAGCGTTAATGCAAAGTGTATCGTATTCAGCGCATCAACCTTTAAAAAGCGGCTTAGATATTTTTCCTGCTCGCTCGTAGTCATCATTTCGAGAAAATCCGGGTAAAAACCAGGCTGGTCAAGAAAATAAGGAATCCAATCTGTTTGCTTAAAGCGCGACACTGCCAGCCCTAAAGCAGGGATTTTATCACTAGCATATTTATCAAAATAGGCTACTACCTGTCCTGGCGTACATTCAAACTGCTTTTCCCAAAAAGTCGGCGGTACACTACCAATTAGCTGGTATAAAATAAAACTTTCATCCGTAATAGATGCTTTCTGCCCGGCTAACTTTTCTATCCCCGATTTAAAAATGCTTTCATCTACCACCGCAGGCAACGTTTGCTGAATAGAGACTTTATTCAGCATCCCTAATAAAGCTTTCTCTTTTTTAAGGGTAACGGACTGCTTTAACAAACCTTCGTATTGATTAACTATAGACGAGCCCGGTATCAGCTTAAGCAAAGCCATAGCCCCATCTTTAACTTTCTGCCCTTTTTCATCGAGCAGGTTTTCCAGCCATTCCAAATCGCCGGTGCCGACATTAATTCGCAATGTTTTAAGGAGTTCCACCTTACTTGCTGCAGTTTCCTGCTCCCAGGTTTGCCGTAGCCATTCTCTCGCCCGCCCTGGATCATCCTGCCTAATCTTTTTTAATAATGCCGCCCTTTCTTCGGGCTTGCCGGTTTGCCATATTTCCTCATCGGGGAATATTCTAAAATAATCCCACACCGGGTTGAGCTTACTTAGCCATTCGCCCCGATTGCCACTGCAAGCAATAACCATTAATCGTAACGAAGCGTATTTTGCTGCTTTGTCCAATACGGCAGGCAAAACATCGGGCAAAAACAATTGCTCATTTTCATCACATCGGCTCATCCATAGTTCCAGAAGGGCTGTGTTGTCCTCATAAAGGATATCATTTAAAATGCTTGCCGCTGCAAGCGAACAATAGGGCTTAATTTCCCCCTCTGTCATAGTAACCGGCAAATCCTGTTTCTGAAATGGTGTAAACCCGCATTGCCGGTAATTATAAATCACTGCAGCTTTTTGCAGAAATTTTGCTTCTCTATCTATTGAATCAATAGCATCAATCTTTATCGCAATTTCAGTTATGGAATCCGGCAAATCCTGATTACCGGGCATCGGTTTATCCGTTCCCAGCATCGCCGTATTTATTACGTATTCCCAAGCTTTCATCAGATTGTTTTATAATTATTTTGATGCCATACACCTAATGGCCTGTACGCGTTTTCTTTACCAATTACGCTCATGGTTAAAGGTTCGCCGCCGCTTAAGGCCATCAATTGCCATATGTTTTTAAAACCCAAGGCGATCCTGCATAAATAGCCTTCCTGATCTTGAAGCCACCATTGTTTTTGATATTGTACCGGTCTTAAAGCCTCTACCATGAACGGCATTTCATTTCTGAAAGGTAACCTGCTGTTCAACGAGGTTTCCTGTGCAGATACCTGGTGCCAACCTTTAAAACTTTGAATATCGTTTGGAGAGCCAGGCTTTGCAGCAGCATGGTTTTTAATAATAGCCCTGTAAGGAATAACTGACGGGAAATAACTCAGTTCTGCATCCAGGTACATGCCCGCGCTCAGGGATATCTGGGCAACCTGTCCTCGTACAACAAAGTGCAGAACCAGCGCGTATTGGTTACTTTTCAAGCCATAGAGCCAGTTTTGCTCAATAGTGATCTGCTCTTCGTCCCGGCTTTCTTTACCTATTACCAGCCAGGTATCGGTAAGACCGCTTTGCTGTCTAAGCTCGTCCTGGTTAACAGTAAAACCGATGGCCGAGCGTATATCCTGTTGCAATAATGGATTAATACTGGGCAAATGCTGGTAGCCTTCAGCAACCAGGTATAACTGTAATAACTTATCCATAAAATTGTCTTGCCAGCCTTCGTTCCAGAAATTAGTTGCCCCAAGATTTTTAACCATTGCGGCCATTCCGGATGCCTGGGCGTCAACCATCCGGCGGGCCATATTATCCCAATAGGCCGCTCCCTTTTCGGGTACAGTTAAAATACCATTTCGAACAATATCTTTTACCCAAATCAATAACTCGTTTATCCCCGCACTGACTTTTTGTTCGCGCGATTGCAAACGCTTAGCCTGAGCCGCTTCATCAATCGGTTTTTCTGCCTTTTCAATTTGTTTCTCTTCTTTTTCAGATCGCTTGCTTATCCAGTCGCTTACCCAGGCAGGAATATTTGCATTAGTAAACAAGCCCGGCTGGCGAGCACATAACAACAGCAGGCCAAGCCCGTGTTTACACGGGAATTTACGGCTTGGACACGAGCATTTGAAAGCTATTACAGTAAGATCGACCTGTGTTTGATAAGGTTTGCTACCGCTGCCCTGACACTCACCCCACAAGGCCTGATCGTTAATTCCTTTGGCAACCCATTTGGCAGGTGTGGCCAAATCACGCCCGGCTTTTTTTGAAGCTTCATCAGGCGCAAGGGCATATATCTGGTCTTCTGTTAGCTGCAAAATGATTTAATCGGTTATAAATAAGGTTAAGTTACTCCGGCTTTAAAAATAGGATAAATTTAAAATAAATAGAGGCAATTTCCATACAATAACAATTTCGCCTATAAATTATCCGGCTTATATCCAATTCTTTTACGTGGGTTTAAATTATCCTTCTTATTCAGCAATTCATCCAAGTACTGAAATACCAGTTCGATGTTTTTGTCCTGATTGGTCAGTCTCTTCTTTATGTGTTCTATCTCAATTCTCAATTCAGAATGATCATAAAGAAATAGTCTAATACGAGTGAAAACCCGGATAATTTGGATATTTACGATTATCGCTCTATCACTATTCAATATGCTGGATAACATAGCCACACCTTGTTCAGTAAAGGCATACGGGGTTGTAGGACTGAATTTAACGTTTTGAGGAAGATTATCACAATTTGTGATAACCTCAGACCATTCACTTTTAGTTAATTGGAACATGAAATCTTCAGGAAAAACGAATCGAGTTTCTTTTAATAGACTGTTTTAATGCTCTTGTTTCAACCTCATATAGTGCGGCCAGGTCAAAATCAAGCATTACTTTTTGGTTTCTGATTAAGAATATTTTATTCTGTATGTTATTATCGGATATTAAAATTTGTTCAAGCATAGCTATTGATTTTATCGTTTATTGATAACATTGATTTAATGGAGAGATTATTAACTAGCGTTAACTGAATAATACTTCTTTTTAAGTAAAGCCATGTCTTGACTCACTTTTATATCCAGTATTTTAGCATAATGCTGTGTGGATAGTCATGGGCCCGCCTTTGTAGTTTTTTTGCTTTCTGAGGTAAAAAAACAGATGGAAATTACTTTTCATAATTGCAGGATTAAAAGTGAAACAAAATTAGATTTGCTGCCTGCCTTTATCAATATGTTTACTCGCTGAACATGTTGACAATCAAATGATTATGAATAATTCGGTGCATAGTATTTCCCATTTCCTTACGCACCGAATTACGCTCAATTTTGTTGCGATTTGATGCATAAAATGGTGTTTTGACACAAACAAAAACCCTGCAAACTTTTGATTTGCAGGGTTTTAGCATCTTTTAATACTGCTTTTTGTAGCCCGTAGGGGAATCGAACCCCTGTTTCAAGAATGAAAATCTTGCGTCCTAACCCCTAGACGAACGGGCCAAAATTTATAACGTTCCACAAGCCGGAACTCCCCTTTTCGGGACGGCAAAGATATAGCTTTATCGCAATTTTTAAAAACTAAATTCAAAAAAGTTCTTTCGCCTGTAAGGAACGTGTGTGATTGCAGCGTCAAAAAAACAAACCCCGGTTTCATTTATTATAATACAAGTAGTTTAATTTTTACATTTATATCATACCGCAATCATCTATTCTATATACCTGACCATATGAAAACTTACGACGCAATCGTGATCGGCGCGGGCCAGGCCGGTGGCCCCCTTGCTAAAAAATTATCCCTGGCCGGGAAAAAAACTGCATTGATCGAAAAACGGTATATAGGCGGTACCTGCGTAAACGATGGCTGCACCCCCACAAAAACCATGATCGGTTCGGCAAAAATGGCTTACCTGGCTTCCAAAAGTAAGGACTTGGGTGTCGATATAAAAGGTTACAGGGTGAATTTAAAGCGGATCAAAAAGCGTAAGGATGATGTAGTGATGCAGTTCCGCAACGGCAGTCAGCAGGGGTTGGAGAAAACGAAAGGGCTTGACCTGCTGTTTGGGGAAGCCAGTTTTACCAGCGAGAAAACTATTTCTGTTAAGCTAAACAATGGTAAAACAAGTGAATTGAAAGCCGATCTTATCTTTATGAATACGGGTTGTAAGCCAATCATTCCCGGAATTGATGGTATTAATGATATTGATTATCTGACTTCAACTTCGATACTGGAATTGGATAAAGTGCCGGACCATTTACTGATTATCGGCGGTAATTATATAGGACTGGAATTCGGACAGATGTTCAGGCGGTTTGGCAGCAAGGTGACGGTAGTTGAGAAGTCTGAAAGGATAGTGTCGCGCGAAGATGAGGACGTATCGGAAGAACTGACCAAGATACTGGAAGCCGAAAAGATCAAAATACTCACCAATGCACAAACCTTGAAATTTAAGAAAACAGCAAAAGGCAATGTTTCGGCAACCGTGTCGGTTAACGGGAAGGAGCAAAATATTAAATGCTCGCACATATTAGTTGCAGTTGGCCGTGCTCCGCAAACAGCGGCGTTAAATTTAGATAAAGCCGGTGTCAAAACGGATGAGCGCGGCTTTATTAAAGTGAATGATAAGCTGGAAACTAATGTAAAGGGCATTTATGCTTTAGGCGATGTAAAAGGGGGGCCGGCATTTACGCATGTATCTTATAACGATTACACTATTGTTTACCGCAATTTGATTGAGGGCACAAATTATTCAACCAAAGACCGGCCAATACCTTATTGTATGTTCACCGACCCGCAATTGGGCAGGATCGGCCTGGATGAAACCGAAGCAAAAAAACAGGGATTGAAGGTAAAAGTTGCCAAATTGCCGATGGCCTATGTGGCAAGGGCCATAGAAACCGGGGATACGCGCGGTTTTATAAAGGCGGTAGTCGACCCAAAAACAAAGAAGATATTGGGAGCAACGGTACTAGGTCCGGAAGGGGGCGAAATAATGACCGTACTGCAAATGGCAATGGAAGGCAGTATTACCTATGACAGGATACGTTATTGCGTGTTCGCCCACCCGCTGTATTCCGAATCGCTGAACAACCTGTTTATGGCGCTCGAAGATTAAAATCTTTCATGATCAAAGTCGAACATCTGAGTAAATACTTTAACAGCATCAAAGCAGTTGATGACATCTCTTTTGAAGTAAAAGAGCATGAGAATCTCATTCTGCTTGGCACCAGCGGCTGCGGAAAAACGACGACGTTAAAAATGCTGAACCGGCTGATAGAACCGACGGCAGGAAGTATCCTCATTAACGGTGAAAATATACTGGATCAAAAACCGGAAGAGTTGCGGCGGGGGATAGGCTATGTGCTGCAAAACAATGGATTATTTCCGCATTATACAGTCGCGGACAATATTACGATAGTTCCACAGCTGCTGAAATGGGATAATAAACGTATTAAAAGCCGCGTAGCCGAACTGATCGAAAAACTGCATCTTTCCAATGACCAACTTAAATTATATCCCAATGAATTGAGTGGCGGGCAACAGCAGCGCGTTGGCCTGGCGCGGGCGTTGGTTGCCGATCCGCCGGTTTTGCTGATGGACGAGCCCTTTGGTGCATTGGACAATATCACCCGTTCAAAAATACAGGCTGAATTTAAAGAACTGGACGAACTGAAGCGGAAAACCATTATCATGGTTACGCACGATGTCCAGGAAGCCTTTGAACTCGGCGACAGGATATGCCTGATGGACAAAGGGAGGATAGTGCAGATCGGCACGCCGTCGGAATTGCTTTTCAATCCGGCTAATAACTTTGTGGCTGATTTTTTGCAGGACCAGCGATTACAGCTGGAGTTTAAGTCAGTCAAAATAAAAGACATTTGGGACTGGCTGCCTTTGGTAAAAGAAAAACCGGCCGGTCACAGTTTGCCGTTCGACGCGAATGTGTGGACGGGTTTGCAAAAACTAAGTTCGGATAGATCCGGCAATCTCAACATAACACACGGGCATGAGACCAGGTCGGTTGGGTTTGAGGAATTGACCGCCGCTTTTTACAAATATCAAAGCAAGCGTTTCCATGAATGAGCATCAACAGACCTTATGGGAGTTTATGCACCAGCAGAGCGATAAACTGCTGATGCAAACTTTGCAGCACATTGGGCTAACATTTATTTCGCTGCTTATTGCCGTCATTATCGGATTGCCCTTAGGTATTTGGATAACCCGGCAAAAGAGATTCTCAGGGATTGTATTAGGCATAGCAGGTGTTCTGCAAACCATACCCAGCATTGCCCTTTTGGGTTTTATGATACCACTATTGGGCATAGGCGCCAAGCCTGCTATTGTAGCCTTATTACTGTACGCTTTGTTGCCGATCATCAGGAACACCTTTACAGGAATTGAAGGCGTCGATCCGTCAGTAAAAGAAGCTGCCCAGGCCATGGGGATGAGTAAATGGCAGGTACTATCCAAAGTGGAGCTTCCTTTGGCTATGCCCGTTATTTTAGCAGGGATACGTACCGCTACGGTAATCAATGTCGGCGTGGCTACGTTGGCATCCTACATAGCGGCCGGGGGTTTGGGCGAATTCATTTTTGGCGGGATATCGCTTAACAATACCAACATGATACTGGCCGGGGCAATCCCCGCCGCACTATTGGCCATTCTTTTTGATTTCTTGCTATCGCGACTGCAGCATTTCAACTTCAGGAAAATCAAAACGGCTACTGCCTCCCTGCCACTGGTGCTGATCATACTGGCCTCGTTCTACCTTATTCCATCCGCCTATGGCGGAAAATTGACCGCCGGTTTCACCCCCGAATTTATGGGCCGGCAGGATGGCAACCTCGGTCTGCAAAGCAAGTATGGTTTGAAGGTGAACCCCATTGTTATCAGTGATGCGGTGATGTATAAGGCTGCTTATGAAAAACGATTGGACGTTATCAGCGGCTACTCAACCGATGGACGACTGAAGGCTTATGACCTGGTTGTGCTGGACGATGATAAGAAAATATTTCCGCCTTATTATGCTGCGCCGATAGTGCGGGACGAAACCCTGAAGCAATTTCCTGACCTTGAAAAGACATTAAACCTGTTATCCGGCAAAATAAACGACGCTGTGATGACCGAATTAAACTACCGCACCGACTATCTTCACCAAAGCCCGGAGAAGGTGGCAGAAGACTTTCTGCGGGCGCAATCATTGTTAAAACCTGCCCGCAACGGCAACGCTGGCATTATACGTATCGGCTCAAAAATTTTTGGTGAACAATACATCCTGGCAAATATGTACAGTATGCTGATCAAAGGCTATACAGATTATGACGTGTCGACAAAAACCGGTTTGGGCGGCACCAAAATATGTTTTGATGCGCTGAATAATGGCCAGATCGATTTTTACCCGGAATATACCGGAACGGGGCTGTTAGCGATATTACAGCCGTCAACAAAAACGGTTGACTCGCTGACGGTTGATAAGGATAAAACTTACAATTATGTTAAAGGGGAGTTCGAAAAAAAATACAACATCAGTTGGCTTAAGCCTATTGGCTTTAATAACGCTTACGCACTGATGATGCGTCAAAAGCAGGCCAAACAGTTGCATATCAAAACAATTTCGGACCTAAAACGCTATTTAGAGAGCAAATAACCAATGAGCCTGCCCGATTGTTATAAGGAAGTAAGAAAGCTAACGGAGCAAATCTGCGCTCCGCTGCATACCGAGGATTATGTGGTACAACCTGTTGCCGATGTAAGTCCGCCTAAATGGCATTTGGGGCATACATCGTGGTTTTTCGAAACATTTATCCTGAAGCCTTATTTTATGGGCTACCAGGAATTTGATCCGCAGTATAATTTCGTATTCAACAGCTATTATGAAACCGTGGGCACACGCGTTATCCGTACGGACAGGGGTAACCTTAGCCGCCCTACCGTAGCTGATATTTATAAGTACCGCGAATACGTGGACGAGGCGATGGACAAATTTCTTTGTTCAGAACCTGCTGCCGATTTTAACGAGTTGCTCATTCTCGGCCTTAACCACGAACAGCAGCACCAGGAACTTTTATATACCGACATCAAATACATTTTAGGACACAACCCTTTGTTCCCGGCCTATTCGAATGAATACCGGTCGCCAAAAATTGAAAAGCGCGGCGCTAATCAATTCATCAAAATGAAAGAAGGCATATATGAGATAGGCTTTGATGGCGACGGTTTTTGTTTTGACAACGAATTGAACAGGCATAAGGTTTATTTACAGAATTTTGAGATAAGCCCCTTATTGGTTACTAACCGCGAATACCTGGAGTATATTGATGCAGGAGGTTACCAAGATTTCCGCCATTGGCATGCCGAAGGCTGGGACTGGGTGAATAAAAACCACATAACAGCACCGTTATACTGGCATAACATAAACGACACATGGCATAATTATACTTACACCGGCCTGCAATTGATTGATTGGGATGATACACTTTGCCATGTCAGTTACTTTGAAGCATCGGCTTATGCGACGTGGAAAGGCATGCGCCTGCCTACCGAATTTGAGTGGGAAGCATCGGCTGCGCAATTTAAATGGGGCAAGCGTTGGGAATGGACGGAGAGCGCCTATTTGCCCTATCCCGGTTTTGCAAAGGCGCCCGGCGCCATTGGCGAATACAACGGTAAGTTCATGGTGAACCAGCAGGTTTTAAGAGGGGCATCCGAGGTAACGTCGCCGGGTCATAGCCGGGTTACTTATCGAAATTTTTTTCAAACACATTTACAATGGCAATTTACTGGCATACGTCTTGCTAAGTAATTATTAACAAACACATTATGGGATCACCAGCTATAGTTTTTGGAGCATATCATCTAAAAAAGGACAAAACAGATACCTTTTATAAGGACGTTATATCAGGTTTAAGGTCGACGCCGAAGCGCCTAAGCTCGAAATATTTTTACGACGCCAAAGGCGACAAGATATTCCAGGAAATAATGAATTGCCAGGAATACTATCCTACCCGGTGCGAAATGGAGATATTCTCTGAAAAGACCGCTGAACTTGCTGAGGCGATCATTGGTGAAGGCGATGCATTCGACCTGATAGAGCTTGGCGCGGGTGATGCTACAAAATCGTCGCACCTGCTCAAATATCTTCTGCAAAAAAAAGCTGATTTCACGTACCTGCCGATAGACATATCAGGTAATGTTATCAATTATTTGACCGGCAATTTGCCCGCAACCTTGCCCGGACTGAAAATACACGGATTGAACGGCGAGTACTTTGAAATGCTGAAAGAGGCTGCCGCAATGTCCCAAAGGCGCAAAGTAGTGATGTTCCTGGGGTCCAATATCGGCAACATGACAGCGGGCGATGCCGCCGCGTTTTGCAAAACATTAAGGGAACACCTTGCCGAAGGCGATATGGTGTTAATGGGTTTTGATCTTAAGAAAAATCCTAAAACGGTTTTAGCTGCTTACAACGATTCGGAGGGGATTACCAAACGGTTTAACCTGAATTTGCTGGAAAGGATAAACCGCGAACTTCATGCTGATTTCCATCTAAGCAAATTCGACCATTATGCAACTTATGATCCCGAAACAGGCGCATGCAAAAGTTATCTCATCAGCCTTGAAGACCAGGAAGTAACCATCGGAAAAGAACATATCCGTTTCCGGAAAGATGAATACATTTACATGGAAATATCACAGAAATTCACTGTGTTACAAACCGAGCAGATAGCAGATAATGCCGGGTTCAAAGCCGTAGATTGTTTTTTCGACAACAGGAAATGGTTTTTGGATGCTATTTGGGTAGCAGAATAATACTGTGGGAGATGCAAGCGTCTCTACCTGTTTCGTTTTTTAACTATTAAACCACTTGCTTTGCAACGCCAGGTTTATCACCTGGGCTTTAGAGCTAACGTGAAGTTTCTCGTAAATATTAGCAATATGCTTTCTTATAGTATGGGTGCTTAAGAAGAGCTTTTCGGCTATGGCTTTATAATCCTTGCCTTCAACAACCAGTTTTAATACATCACATTCCCTTTCAGATAATCTTTCAGCCACATTATCCTTGCTGCCGGTATCGGTTTCGTTAAGCCGCGACCGGGATAAAAGGGAAAGTGCTTTCCGGGCGATCGACGGGCTCATGGGTGCGCCGCCTATCTCTATCAGCTGCTGAATATGATCGATTATGGTGCTTGTTTTTTCGTCTTTCAGCAAATAGCCATTCGCGCCGTTTTTAATCGCTTCAAAAATTTTATCGTCATCGTCGAAAACCGTCAGCATCAAAAATTTCAAGTCGGGGTATATCTGGTGCGCATACCTAACTACTTCGGTTCCTTTCATTTCGGGCATTTCAATATCCATCAATACTACCGACGGGTGCATATCCGCAGGCGTAGTCTTCATCTGCTCTAAAAAGTCAATGCCATTTTTGGAGGTAAAACGAACAGTCACTTCATCAGAGTAGCCTAACTGTTCGGCCAGCGAACGCCTGTTCTGGGTATTATCATCAACTATGGCTACAGGTATTTTCATCAGCTAAAAGTAATGTGTTAAGTACTATTTTAAAATAACTCAAATGCGCTATTATCTATTCTTTGATCAGCACTATCCGTGTCCCCTGGTTACCGGCACTTTCAATAACCAGGCTGGCGGATATATCTTTTGAGCGTCTTTCAATATTTTCAAGTCCATAATGCCCGTCATATTTATTGTTCACATCAAATCCCACACCGTTATCGGTTATTTCCAGGGTATAAGCGCGGTCACGCTTACTTACCAGCTTTATGTCGATCCTGTTTGCGCCTGAATGCTTGATAATGTTGCTCACCACCTCCTGCACTATCCTGAAAATGTGCATCACCTCGCCAGAAGATAATTTCCAGTTGCCGTGCAGATTTTCCTGGAAATCCCATGCTATCACTTCCTTCCCTGCCAATTGCTGCCGCAGGTACGATTTCAGCTTATCTGCAAACTCCTGTATGCTTACTTCATCTTTATTGAGCACCCAAATGGTTTCGCGCAGATCGATCATGGCATTTTGGGCGATATCATTTACGTTGGTCAAATATTTTTTGCCTTCCTCATAGCTTAACGCAGTCGGCCGGTCCATCATAAAATTCACGTTGCGTTTGATATAACTCAATTGTGCGCCGAGATTATCGTGCAGGTCGGCGGCTATTCTCTTGCGTTCCTGTTCTTCCGCATCGGCCACTGCCTTTGCCGAAAGGCGCTTTTCCTCATCCTGCAATTGCTGTAACCGCAATTTTTGCTTACGCCTTAACTCCTTGTAGATCAGCCAGCCGATAGCGCCCAATAATAACGTAACCAGTACCGATCCATAAAAGAGATAATTTTTTTGAACGAGGGCAAGTTGTTGCTGCGCGATGGTGGCTTCCTTTTTTTCAAATTGGTATTTAGTTTCCAGCTCGGCAATAGCCTGGGCCGAATTCGCTTTATAAAAGGCTTCTTCCCCATCGACAACTTTTTCTAAAAATTCTTCATAGTGTTTTGAGTCGCCTTTAAGCTGGTAACACTTGGCCAGTTCTTTATAGTAAAATAGTTTTTGGAGGCCGCCGGTGTTGACTGTATTTCCGGCATGCGGCGAGACCTGTTTATACGTGCTGTCCTGCGCAAGGCCGTCCTGTAATACTTTTATGGCCTTATCAAACTGCGACTGGTGTTCATATATAGAAGCCAGCACCATCAACTTGTCTTGCGGAGACATGTTCCCATCAACTTTCCCAATGATACTGATGCTTTCGGTTATGGCCTTCTCCGCCCCGGCATATTCTTTTTTTTCTATCAGTATACTTGCTTTTACCCGCAGTGCTGTTGATAAATAATAAAGATTTTCGATGCGTTTACTTAGTGCAATCGATCTGTTTATGCAGTAAACCGCCGAATCCTGCTTCCCGATCCACCAATAGCACTGTGCAAGGTTCAGGTTTAATGCGGCCGTTACTTTATAAAATCGGGGATCGCCGGAAGTCAGCGCCAGGCCCTTGTAGGCCCACGAACGCGCAGCGGGCAAAAAATCCATGTCATAGTTGAAAGCAGAAAGCGTATTCATGCTCTCGGCCATGATAACCGGCTCGTTATATTTTTCCGCATCGCGCATCACGTTATATACCTCGGCAATGGCATCTTTATAGTTGGATGTATTACCAGTAAAATCGATCTTAAGCTGCGCAAGCTTAAAATAAACATCGCGCGAAGCGGCATCTTCAACGCTGTACTCTGGCAATTCGCGCTGCACCAGCATTTTTGCGCTGTCGGTATTTTTCCATCTTAAATAAGCCTGGGCCTGCGCATAAACCGCTAACCCGGCGCTATGTACGTCGTGCAGGTTTTGAGCCACTGCCCTGGCCTTGGTGGCATAGTTCCAAAGGGTATCCTTTGGCAGCGTTTCATACTCGTCGCACAAAGCGAGTATAGCTTTTAGCTTACCATGAGGATTTTTTAATGAACCGAGCCGATTCTTCAGACTATCGATCCTATGGGTTTGCCCGAATGAAAAGGCTGTAGCGAAAACCAGGAAAACCAACGGAAATATCCTCTTCATTGTGATCTGCATCAGGTGAACAATGTTAAAGCTAAACAGAAATTATTGCAGCGCCTAAAAATGCCGTCAAAATACATCATATGCGTTATTGCCCCCGTTTTTCAACTTCCTCAACTTTACATTGGTAATATCAAATGCTATTAATCAAACACATAAAACTCCGGGATCATGAAAAAATTAAACTTACTCTTTATCGCTGCAGCGCTTGTTGTGCTTGCAGTTTCATCGTGCGGCAAAGGCGAAAAAGTAAAACCCAAAACCGAGCCGAAACTGGGTGATAATTATCCGACGGTACTAAACAGTATCGTAACGCCTGATATGATAGACACCCTCAAAAAGCACGGGCTTGTTATTAATGCCGGCACAACCCCGCCTGTAGTTGACGGCGTATTTTTGCAGGCACCTGATATTTGTATTTACGATAATGCAACACCGGCCAATGCAGGCAAGCTTTTCACGAACTACGAATACCAATTTTTAAACCAGGATAATTCAAAATATACAGTTACAGTAAATTACAGCAATGCTATAGTAGGTGCCGACGATAGCGGTACAGACGGTTCGGCTACTTACATTGCTGGCCAGGGTAACTTTTTTACCGTATTTGCCGAAGTAACAGGCACGCTTAATGGTGTAACCTATAAGGAATTACAGGTACTAACCGGCGAACTGGCGCCTACCGGCCTTAAAAATTTTCAATGGGCATTTTTGATGAAATCAAAAACCGACGACCCCGGCGATCATAAAGTTGCCAAGGTAGGTACCATACGTATTTTTAACGATAAGGATGGTTTCTCTGAAAAACAAGCCACTTTTACTACAAACTCGTTTACCCAAAATCTTATGCAAAACGCGATCCGGCAGGATGGCAAACCGATACTGGCTGCCTCAACAGGTCAGAATTAATAGTTAATGTGAAAATGAAAGACCGCCGGGTGATCCGGCGGTCTTTTATATTTAGAGTACTTTAGGGTTCAGTTCCGAATCGATCAGTTCGCCTACGGGTCTACTCATCATCCATTTGGCAAGGTCATTTTTCTGCCATTCGTTTTTTGGTTCCGAAACACGCGCGCCGTCCGCCAGGTAAATGATAGTCATTACCTCGCGCATCTTATCCGAGTTATTGCCCGGAGCATTGTGTATCGTAAATCCGCGGTGGAAGGTAGCATCGCCGGCTTTCATCGTCGTTGCCCGGCTTATAGGGAATTTGTTATCCCTCACATAATCATCAAACGCGGTTTCGGATTCATCGGATATTTCAAAATCAAATATCGATCCCTTATTATAGGAACCCGAAGCAAAAGTAAGCATACCCATATCCACGTCAATATCCACCAAGGGCATCCACATGGTAATGGTGTTATCGGTGTCGATTGGCCAGTAATATTGGTCCTGGTGCCATGGCGTAGGGCCACCGCCCGGTTCTTTAAACAAAGCCTGATCGTGATAGATGCGCACATTGTCGACACCCATCAGGTCGGCGGCAATTTTTGCCAGGCGCTTTGCCAGCACAAATTTTTTCACACCTTCATCCACGCGCCAAAGGTTCATGATCTGCAAAAATGCCTTGCCGTAAGTATCGCGGTCCTGCATTTTACGCCTTTCGGTATTGTATCGCTCTGCCGCATCTGCAATTACCGGGCGATACGCGGCCATCTCTTCGGCAGATAATATGTCCCTTACCAGGGTATGCCCTTTTTCGGTAAACTCCTTTATGTTTTCTGCAGGTATCCCTTTCAGATCGTCTAATCCGGGAAGGTTTGCAACAGTACTCGTCATGTCAAATTGGTTTATACTCAAAAATAGTTTAACAGCACAACGAAAAAAAATGAAGAAAGTGGTGTAATAATGGATTATTTTATCCGTACCTTGCTTTAAGGGTTTGAATTTATTAAAATAAGCAAATGATAAAGGCATCCTACGAAATCCTTCAGCCTGCTAGCGGCCACTCTTTCCTTGTCCGGACATTCGAGATATCGGCTTTCGATGCCCCCTACCATTTCCACGAGGAATTTGAGCTTACCTATATCATTCGCGGCAGGGGCAAGCGCTATGTTGGCAGCCACATGGAAGATTTTACCAGCGGCGACCTGGTATTCCTCGGCTCCAACCTGCCGCATTGCTGGAAACTGGCTCCGGACGAGCCTGACAACGAGGGGGCGAGCGCAGTAGTGATACAGTTTGGCGCTAACTTTATGGGGGAGGAATTTTTCAATAAGCCCGAATTACAGGTTATCAAAAAAATGTTCCAGAAAAGCGGCAGCGGCATAAGTTTTAATGGCGCCACCCGCAATGCAGTTAACCAAAGCATGGAATTGCTTGCCGACGAAAAAGGTAATTTTAAAATGCTGATGGGCCTGCTGGAAATATTACAGCGGCTGGCCGTATCAAACGAATACGCCCTGCTCGACCAGCAAAGGAACATCGCCGAGCAATCGCGGGCCGAGCAGGAACGCATAAACCCGGTATTTGCGTACCTGGTTGATAATTTCAGGAGCCATGTTTCGCTGGATGAGGCCTCGGGTATTGCGCACATGACGCCAAATGCCTTTTGCAAGTACTTCAAAAAGATAACCCGCAAAACGTTTATGGAAACCGTTATCGAATACCGCCTTAACTATGCTACCCAGCAATTGGTGCAAACGGATAAACCCATATCGGATATTTCCTTCGAAAGCGGCTTTGGCGACGTTTCCCACTTTTATAAGATGTTCAAAAACAAAATGCACCAGAGCCCGCTCAACTACCGCAAAAACTTTATGCGCGAATTTGACGGCACAGAGATCAAGGCTTCAGCCTGAAATTTTGCGTACACTAAGTGTTCACGCCGCCGCCGCTTGCCAGGTGTATTTAAAATTAACTATTTAATAATCAGATAATTACATTTATCATAACACCAAAAAGTGCCCCATTTTTGCATTTTTCGTGAACACCTCTTTTAGGATATAGTTGATTATCAGCACAGTAAAGCATACACGCGACGGCCCTTTTTAATGCATTTTTCCGTCAAAAATTCCACAAAAGTCAAAAAAACGCAAGATCAGGCTACTTCAAGCCAATTTGCGCCAAATGGCGCCCCCCGCCGCGATAGCGGTCAATGCCAAAACAATACTGCATCGCGCACACTTTTTTCAAATTCGGTACACTAAGTGATCCCGGGAGCTGCCAGGAATGGGCGTTTGGCTATTATCGTGCCGGTATGTTCCCATCCCCGGAGTTTAATTTGACCTATAGAATTTCAACAGGTAATAAAAGCATTGGGGAACCCCTGGGCTATCATCAAACGTTCCTACGGAACGAAAAATGGGTTATTGTGTCGTTTTCTACCGACCATGCGTCCTTACGGGACGCTCTTTATTCTCCGCCCCATAGGGGCGGTTGGTTGGTAGAAAAATGAATATTCGGAAATACGTTCCATAGGAACGCCTGATGAAATTTCGATTTGTCTCCGCAGGGTCCCCGGAACGGGACCCTGCGGAATGTCTAATTACCTCACCTTACTCCCACCCCCAAACCTCAATACCGTTTGGCGCCATATTCAATTTAATGGTATTCGGGTCGCCGGGTTTTGTCGGGGGGACTATGGCCGCTTTTACAATGCCGTGCAGTTGGTTAAGTTTGGTCTCTTTTCCGGCAAATTGTATGGCCACATCCTGGTTCCTTTCCGACAGGTTTACCGCTATCACTATTCTTTTCCCGTTTTCTGTGCGCTGAAACGAGAACACCTGGTCGTTGTTATTGGTCAGTGTTTTATAGGCGCCCCCTATCAGTACCGGGTTGGCTTTGCGCAGGTTCAGCATTTCGCGGTAAAAGTTCCATAAAGAGTTGGGGTCATCCGCCTGCTCTTCCAGCGATATGCCGTCGTTGGGCTTGTCCGTTTCAAACTTGTCTTTCCATGGCCCTTTTTGCTTGTACCAATAGGCCATGCCCTTGCCTTTGCCACTTTTGTACCAGTCAAATGCCGACCGGTTGGGAATATCGTTCGCATCGGTGGCGCCCAGGCTTGCGTTGGTACCCGACATGCCAATTTCCTGCCCGTAATAAATAGAAGGAATACCCCCCAGCAGCAAATTAAGCGCAGCGCCAATTTTTAGCCGGGCTATATCGCCCTTTACGCCATAGCTAAACCTCGGCATGTCATGATTCTCAATAAAAACTATCTGCTGTTTGCCGTTCTTAACCATTTGGAATGTCGAATCGGCAGCTTTTGCCAGCTGCGATTTATCGAAAGACCGTATGGCCATAGCCAGCCGGAAGCCGAACACGCGGTCGGCACCGCCCGGTGTCAGGTAATCCTTGCCAAATGTGGCCCAATTGGCCTGCTCGGCCACAAAGCTGATCTTTGGGTTCACCTTCCGTAATTTGGCAAACAGCGGGTTCCAGAAGGTATTGAACAGGTGCGGCAGCGCAGGCTTGTTATCCAGGTTATCCATCATGTGGTCCAGGCGGAAACCATCTACACCATCCTCAAAACGGCCGTCGCCATTCGGGTCCATCCAAAATTTGAACAGGTGGTAATTATACTCCTGTACCTTGGGGCTGTTCAGGTTTACGGTGGTTATCTTTTTGTAAACGCCATCGTAGCCCTTTAACCCTTTCAGGTCGAATATGATGGTGCTTGGTTGTGTATGGGCCGAATCATCGTACAAAATGTAATCGCTGTATTTCGATTGCGGATCGCCCACGCCGTCCACCCACCAGTCATGCCCCTGTGTCACATATTGGGTTTCCATATCCATGTAAAACTTCATGCCGCGCTTATGCAGGTCCCTGATAAGGGCCAGGTAATCCTGCATGGTGCCGTATTTAGGGTCTATCGCTTTAAAATCATCGGCAAAATAATTGTGGTAAAACGGCGAATCGTATAGCGGCGTCAGCAATATGGCGGTAACGCCCAGGTTTTGCAGGTAGCCGAGTTTTTCGCGTATGCCGTTCAGGTCGCCATGATTGTCGCCGTTGCTGTCATAAAAGCTTCGCTGAAAAATATGATAGATCACCTCGTCTTTTCCCATAACCTTTGGTGTTATTTTCTTTTTTTGAGCCGAAACATGAATGCCTGAAATTAAGCACAATAGCAATAAGATTTTACTTTTCATTTCAATGGTTTAAGAGCATACAAAGTAAGGTAAGCAACGTTTGAAAAAAATGAAGAAATTATTCTAAAAGTGTAAAAAATTATCTGAAAGTTGCGTTTTTATTCCAACTAACGTAAATATAAAAAACAGCGAATAATATATGCCAATAATTGACCATTATTGTTGTTTTTTTAGCGGCAGCAACGTGGTTACTTTGCAGCCTCTTTTGCGGTACCCCCGGGTACTGTTATTAAGTGAAAAAAGCCGATGGGAATTCAGTGCAAAGCCGCGATAACAAACGGGGCCGGACATTTTGAGACAGGCGATATAGTGGTGGGTGATCCGAAAGACGATGAGGTGCTTGTAAAACTCAAAGCGGCCGGGCTTTGCCATACCGACTATGATTCATTGAGCTGGGGCAAACAACTGATTATCGGGCACGAAGGGACCGGTATAGTTGTTAAAACAGGCAGGGATGTAAAGGGACTATTGCCTGGCGATAAGGTGATACTCAACTGGGCCATGCACTGCGGGCATTGTTTTCAATGCCTTGCAGGCAATCAGCACCTGTGCGAAGTGGCCTCGCCGGTAGCAGCCGGCGGCAATGGTTACACCCCCGGCCATGCCGACCCATCCGGCACTTTATATAAGGACCAACCGCTGCTTCGCTCCTTCAATATCGGCACACTTTCCGAATATACCCTCGTCAAACAATCGGCTGTAGTAAAAAATCATTCCGAAAAAATGAGTTTCCCGGCAGCCAGCATTATCAGCTGCGGGGTAATGACGGGTTATGGTTCGGTGGTTAATGCCGCCAAAGTAAAACCCGGCTCTTCGGTGGTGGTGCTCGGCGCAGGCGGCGTAGGGCTGAATGTTATACAAGGCGCTAAGGTGGCAGGCGCTGGAACGATCATCGCTATCGACATTAACCCAAATAAACTGACCATGGCGCGTGCATTTGGCGCCACTTACAGTTTGCGCGCCGATAAAAATGACAAGGGCCTGCTAAAAGCTGCCGAACAGGTTAAAAAACTAACCGAAGGCCGCGGTGCCGATTACGCTTTTGAATGCACTGCCATTCCCGAACTGGGTGCCGCGCCGCTGGCCATGGTGCGCAACGCCGGCATGGCCGTGCAGGTGAGCGGCATTGAGCAGGAAATAACCATTGATATGAACCTGTTTGAGTGGGATAAAACCTACATTAACCCTTTATATGGCCAATGCAGGCCACAAATTGATTTTCCAAAAATTATAGATCTATATGAGCGCGGTGAACTGTTGCTTGAGGAGATGATTACCCGTACTTATAAATTAGATGAACTTGATAAAGCCTTTGATGACTTACTTAGCGGACGAAACGCCAAAGGAGTCGTCGTATTTGAATGAATATAAAATGTCCCGGTTTAGAACAGTTGAAGTTTCGAATCCGAGGTTTGAGGCTGGCGGCCTGCGTTTTATAACCGTAAAGTCGCCTAACCTTAAAGGTCGTGGGGATATTTGCGTTTACGCGCCCCCGGTGGCCGAAAAAAACGATGTTTTACCGGTTGTGATCCTGCTGCACGGCGTATACGGCAGTGCCTGGAGCTGGGCCTTCAGCTCGGGTGTGCACCTGAAAGTGGCCGAGCTGATCAAAACCGGCGAATTGCCGCCGATGATACTCGCTATGCCCTCGGATGGTTTATGGGGCGATGGTTCGGCCTACCTGCCGCACAACGGGTTGAATTTTGAGAAATGGATAGCCGAAGATGTAATAGATGCCGTAACCGGCGTTATCGATGGTGCGCATAAAAGTTCGCCGCTGTTTATTTCGGGCCTGTCTATGGGTGGTTTCGGCGCGCTGCGCATCGGGGCCAGGTATGGTTATAAGTTCAAAGGCATGTCGGGCCTTTCATCTATCACCAGCCTTCCGCAGGTGCGGCTGTTCGTACAGGAAAGCCTGAAAAATTATATGCAGCAGGACATAGTGAACGAAGATCTGCTGGCTACTTTTAAACAATACCGCAACCAGTTGCCACCCATGCGGTTTGATTGCGGTAAAGACGATATGCTGCTCAAATATAACCGCGACCTGCACCAGAAAATGGAAAAGGAAGGCATCCCGCATACTTACGAAGAATACCCCGGCGGCCACGAATGGACCTATTGGGCCGAGCATATTATCACTTCGCTGAAATTTTTTGCGGAACAGTTGTAAACATAACCGAATTCATATAAATCAAATCGACACCGATGACCGAATAGCTACGCGGCTAATTGTGCCTGCTTGTTATTTCATCCTCCCCCAATAAGTTTCAGCATCCACTAAAACCATAACTTCTAACAACTGTTAATCTTCAAAGGCCTTATTGCAATTGGTTATTTATTAAAGATCAATATCATGACACTACCATTTGCTTTTGTATTTATCGGCTTATTTATGCTTGGAGCCATTATTCTGATCATCAGGCAATCTAAAGGGAAAAAAGAAGTTGACGATAGCGCAACCAAACGTAAGGATTCGCCGCAGGGCCCCGTTGATACATCGGCAGCCGAACGCCGCGCTAAAGCTCCTTTGAAAAGCAATTAACGCCTTTGTTTCAGGCTGTACCATCCCGAAGTTGGGGTTTGCTGAATGGTCCTCCTTTGGCGCCCGGCCAAAAACGGCACTAATTGACTACCTTTAGGCATGAGAAGACGTTTTTACTTTTTACCTATGGGTATTGCCATTGGCGCCGGCATAGGGGTAGCTATGAAGAATATAGCCATGGGTGTGGCAATTGGGGCAGCTTTGGGGATCGCTTTTTCAGTTATGCGGCGCGATTAAGCTTTGTAAACTTCCGTGCCTTCCAGCACGATGTTATCTACGTTATCAACCACTTCACGAATTTTTCCGTCCAGGTTTTTCACTGCATTTTCAAGCAGTTCAAAATATTCTTTAGGCGCCTGGTAGTCCTCGGCTTTTATCAGGTCCATCATCCCGGTTATGGTAGTAAGCGGCGCCCTGAACTCATGCGCCTGCATGTGCGCGATCTTTAACAACGAGTGGTTTTGGTCCACTATTTTATGTTCCCTGACTTTCCGGTCGGTCACATCGCGGATGATATAGGATATACCGATGATATCATTGTTCGTGTCACGCGCAGTTTCAAAAGATGCTTCCCAGTAAATAACACCGTGCGCCCCGTAGTCGGTGAAACCCTCCTCAAAAGCATGGTCGCCAACCAGGGCCATGTTAAAGCCCCGGATAAATTTGTCCGCAAAGTCCGGCGCAATATACCGCAGCATCATCACACCCCGGCGCAATTCGACCCCGTGAACCTTGCGTATAAAGTTGTAAGCTACTTTATTAAAGTCTATCACTTCGCCGCGTTTTCCTAAAAGCGCATGAAAATTCGGTGCGCTTTCGAAAAAAGACCGCTGTGTTATCTGCACCTCGCGAATGATCTTCTTTTGGCGCTCGAATTCGATCTTATTCTTTTCCAGCAGTTCCACGCTTATCCGGAAATCCATTACGCCGATGGCCTGTTTGCCCAGCATTTTTAGCATCATTTGCTGCTGTTCGTCCAGTACGTGCGGTTCAACGTCAATTACGCACAGGGTACCTATCCGTTCGCCATCATGGGTAATTAAAGGCGCCCCTGCGTAGAAGCGGACGTGCGGCGCACCGGCTACTATAGGGCTGCCGGCAAAGCGTTCGTCCTCGCGCGCGTCCGGCACTACCATAACCTCGTCCTGCAATATGGTGTACCTGCAGAAAGAGGTTTCCGTGGGCATTTGTTCCACGTCGGTACCTTTTCTCACCTTTAACCATTGCACCTCCTCCTCCACAAGCGTGAGCAGCGCAATAGGGGTATTGCAAACAGACGATGCCATTTGCACAAATTCCTGGAATTCGCTGTCAGTTGCCAGGTCGAGCGACTTAAACCGCTCAACCGCCAGTAAACGAATGTCGTCGTTGATCATTGCTTTGTTCTGGGTTGCGTCACACTTTATAACTGTAACCGGAACGACTAGTACGAAATGGGATCAAAAAAGGTTCTGAAATAGCCGCCAGGGCATCTTTTACCTTATTCTTTGTGGTTGTAAATAAAGCCTAATACGGCTGTAATCAATAACTTAAGCGCGGCGGCGAAATGCCAGCCGGTCAATTACGACCCCTATCAGAATGCCGGCCGTGTACGATACCAGGTCGCCCCATAAAAAGGTTTCGCCCAGCACCATCCTGCCGAAAAAAGTGTGGCGCAGGCTATTGATCCATTCCGCTTTATATAACTGGCTGAACTCGATGGCATAACAAATGATGATGCTAACCACAGCAATATTGCGGATGGTTGACTGAACATAGAAAAAGCGGAGCATAAAATAGATCATTGTCGCCCAAAGCACATCGCCCACCCAAAGCGGCACAACGCTGTATTTTCGGGATAGCAGCCCCAGGATGATAATAAGGCCGGTAATTATAAAATATATGATGCGCCGCCGGGCCATGGGTCAGTTTTCGGGTTGCAGGTTTTTGAATTGCTCGGGACTTATCTTCTGATATCCTGCCGGCGTCGAAAACACCCCTGCCGGCACCGGTTCAAATTTGATCTCTTTTATTTTTGTCGTCACCGGCATGCCGTTTTGTTTGGTGGTAAAGGCCAGGGGCACCCCGTAAGCAGTATCAAATACCATGGTCAAATAATTGGGTACAACCTTTATTTCCTTAGTGAACCAGGCTTCGGAAGTTACGCCGGTTGCCTTATCGGTCAATTCATATTTTTTTGTTTTATGGCCTGCCATCGTCATGGTGTCCTTTGTTGCGGCGTAAGCATAGCCCGTGCTTGCGGGCAATAACTCGGCCTGTATGTTTTTCGGATAATCCATCACATATTTTTTGGCTGGCGAGCTCAAAAGTACCCTTACAAGATCTGTCGGCTTATGCGTTATTACGGTTGTCGCTTCCGGTCCGGCCTGCTGTATGCTCACGGTCGAATCGCCTTTGAAATATACAATGGCCGTTTTAGGCAGGTAAGCTTCATAACTGCGAAGGCTATCAGGCAACTGGTATCCTATCGTATAAGATATCATTCCCTGCTTTACTTCTTTTCTGGCGCATGAACTTAACATGAATAAAATGGCGGTGAGGGATACGAGTGTTTTACACATAATTATTGGGTAAGGATGCAAATTTATCAAAATCCGGCGTGGCAAGCGAGACGCCGCTAATGTAACAAGCTTTGTTACAAAAAATTTCAAACGACCCTCAACATTTTCAAAATCCCTTACGTACAACACATTTACAATCACAAGATACTGAACTGTATAAAACTGTTACTTAATATATAACCGGAGAGATGAGAGAGATGAATTTAAAAGTAATGAACAAAAAATTTCAAGACCCTAACTTGATGACGACCATGAAAAAAACAGTATTGACACTGATCACCTGCGTGATTGCCATGTCAGTAACTATGAATGCACGGGCCCAGAACCAGCATGTGCTTACCAAATTTGGTGACGATGTTGGCACCCTGGACGGTATTATCAAAGCCTATTATGATGTAGTAAGCATAAAAAAAGGCGAAAAGGTTAATTACGAGCGCGACAGCCTGCTGCATATCCCCGGTGTGCGGGTCGGTTCAGCGGGTATCGATGCCAAAGGAGCCCCGGTATTGCATTATACCTCATTGAAACAATACCACCGCGAGTCGGATGCTTATATGGAAAAGAACGGTTTTTATGAGCACGAAACCTCGCGCCAGGTGCAGAGCATACGAAATATTTACCACGTGTGGAGCGCTTATGAAGAGCGTTACACCCCCGATGGCAAAGTTATAGGGCAGGGTATCAATAGTATAGAATTATATTTTGATGGTAAAAGGTTCTGGATATTAGGGTGGTATTACGATTAATTAATTACAGACGTAACCTTGGCCGAAACCAGCCGTAAAAATACACCGTAGTTGTTATTAAAAACATTGATAAAAATTTATTGAAGTGAACACAAAAACTGAAAACATGCCAAAAAGCAAGGTCATCGAGAATGATCTTGAAGCATTTAAGAAAACGGATGAGAAGCCCGCGTCGTCGCGTGCCGAATTGCTCGAAGAGTTCGATATGCTGCTGGCTAATTCTCAGCTCGACAACAAAAAGACCCGCAGGTACCTGGGCCGCATTCGTTTGCCGCGCCTTATTGGCGGCATAGGCGGTGCTGCAATGTGTGTGCTTGCTGTAGTTTTGGTATTAACGCCACCGGCAACACACGATAATAGTTTGAGATATGCCATAGCTTCGGGTATGCTGATAGCAGGCGCTTATATTGCTGTCAGGTTCGCGCTATAATATCTGCACGAAAGGAATAATATGTCGAGCCCAAATGCAAAAAAGGTATTACTGGTTGATGACAATCCATTATTCCTCAAAATACTAACACACGCTTTTACAAAATCAGGTTTTGAATGCAAGTCCTGCCCGTCGGCAAGCGAGGCCATCGACTACCTGAACCTCAATATTCCCGACGCCATTCTTTCGGACTACGAAATGCCGGAAATGAACGGCATCGAGTTCAGGAAGGCGCTGATCAATCATTCCGATTTTAAGGACATTCCCTTTGTATTCCTGAGTTACATCACCGATAAGGACCTGATGTCCGAGGGCCTCGACCTGCAGGCTGTCGATTATGTGGTGAAAGAAACACCGGTAAACGTGATCGTATCCAAGATCACTAACCTGATCGATACCGTTCAGAAACAACGCGAATTATCCGTTCTTGAAATTAAGAAGGCGGCCCTGGCTTTAAATATCCGCACCGTACCCAAAGTGGCGCCGGTGGTGCAGGGTTTCGATGTCGATTTCTGGCACCAGGCCTACCAGGATGTCCCGGGTGGCGACTTTATCGATTTCATCGAGGTTGACGACCGTTACAGCTACATTGTGCTGGGCGATGTTATGGGCAAAAAATGGGTGGCATGGTTCTTTACCTTCAGTTTCCTGAGTTATATCCGGGCGGCTATCCGGTTCGGTATCATGAACCGCGACTTTTCGACCGCCGAAATATTACAAAAAGTGAACAGTGTTATTTGTTATGATGATGCGCTGAAGGATATTTTATCGACCATGTCGCTGGTTATGGTGGATAAGCAGGAACAGGTGATTACCTACTCCGGAGCGGGCGACCTGCCGGCTTTACATTATAAGGCAGAAACCAAAGAAATAATGCAGGTTGACTCCGACGGCTTGCTGTTGGGATTATTTCCCGATGGCGGCTATACCGAAAAACGGGTGCAGCTAAAACCCGGCGACCAATTTTTTATCTTTACGGATGGCCTGATAGATTATGAAGAGGACGGCGAGAAAAAAACCGACTACAATTTATTTAAAGATAAATTGCTGAACATGATAGGCGATAATATGACATTCAAACAGATAAGGCAGCATTTGCTCCAGAATCTGTCACCCGCCCTGGTAGACGATTGCAGTATAATAAGTATAAATAAACAATAACACACTATGATCCAAGTAAGTAACGAAGGCCCGAAATTTATCACTGCTGATGTAACCATCACCGAGGCCAACCTGAGCAATTCCGACCAGTTTAAAGCAGAATTGGTGAGCCTGCTTGATCAGCACAAAAAAATAATCATCCTCGACCTGCAGGAACTGAAATATGTGGACAGTGCATTTTTGGGCGCCCTGGTAAGTGCGCTAAAGTATGCCATCAGCCTTAAGCTGGATATTGTTTTGGTGGGCCTCAGGAACGACATCCGCGATCTGATCAAACTGATCCGCCTGGATAAGGTATTCAAGATATACAACTATGCCGAAGAGGCGCAATTTGCTGTAAACAAGTTCTGATGCAAACCAGCGCTGAAAGAATGGTATTCGATTTTGATAACAGCGCTGAAAAACTGGTCAGCTCGCTGGAATATATGCTCGGTTATATAGCCGGACGTATCCCTGCGCAGGCCGACCGGGAAGATATCCTGTTCAGGAGCAAAGTGATCATCACCGAGCTCCTGACCAATGGCATCAAACACGCGGGCGAACATCATACCCGCTTTGATGTTGAGGCGGATCAGGGTAGGCTCCTTATTTCCAAAACAGACAACGGCGCGCCGCTTTACCTGGTCAACGCCCGCCAAACCACCGATGACCGCAAGCTCATCAGCGCCGACCCCTTAAACTCGTTATATGCCGTTTGGGAAGGCGAAAACCAGATCCGTTTCGCAAGCGAAGAAGGTTCGCTCGATGATTTCCTTTCATTCGAACAGGTAATGGAACACTTCGGCATACTCATCATCACCCGCTCGGCCGATGAATTTACCTACACCTGGGATAAGGGCACTTCGTCCAATATCTTTAGGGTGCTGATAGGGTTTTAAAAACCGCAGCTTCCCCGGCTTTCACTCAGCGGTTATTTAACAAATATTTGTACTATCTTAACATAATCTCTTTTTTAGCTAAATTAGCGGTAAATTGTGTCCGCTTTACACTATCCGGCAGAATAACATAACCAATTTATTCTAAACCATAACCATCATGAAAACAAGGATATTACCCTGCTTAATGCTGATCGCGCTTTTGTCGGCCGCAACAAACATGCAGGCGCAAACCAAAACAAAAAGCGCACCGGCGCTGGATGCCAAAATAGATGCCATCGTCAAAAAACTTACGCTCGAAGAAAAGATCAGCATGCTGCATGCTAACGGCATATTCAGCACGGCTGGTGTCGAACGCTTAGGCATAAGCGGGCTAATGACCGACGACGGCCCGCTTGGTGTTCGCGAGGATGTGAAGGAAGGCTGGGGCTCGGCCAACCTGACCACCGATTCGGCTACCTTTTTCCCAAACGGTTCTGCCCTGGCCGCTACCTGGAACCCGGAACTGGCATACCGTTTTGGCCATGACATGGGCGAGGAAGCAAGGGCGCGCAAAAAATACATCATGCTTGCCCCGGCTTTCAACATAGCCCGCACGCCGCTGTGCGGCCGTACCTACGAGTATTATTCGGAGGACCCTTTCCTTAATTCGCGTTTAGCGGTGCAGGCCGTAAAGGGCATACAAAGTCAGAACATAGCTGCCTGCGTAAAGCATTTTGTGGTGAACAACCAGGAGGTTGAACGCGGCCGCGTGAACGTTAACGTGGACGAGCGTACTTTGCGCGAGATATACCTGCCGGCTTTTAAGGCATCCATCATGGAGGGTAATGCGTGGACCATCATGTCGGCTTATAACAAGTTACGGGGCGTTTACTGTTCGGAAAATGATTACCTGTTGAATAAAGTTTTAAAAGGCGAATGGAAATTTAAAGGTATCGTTATCAGCGATTGGGGCGGCACGCACAGCACGGTTGCGGCAGCCAATAATGGCCTCGACCTGGAGATGGGCTCGGGCCCGAAATATGACAAGTACTTTTTTGCCACTAAACTGCTCGACTCGGTAAAATCGGGCAAAGTGAGCATGAAAGTGATAGACGAAAAAGTGCATCGCATTTTATGGGTATTGTACCACACCGCTATGAGCGTTAACCCACCCGCTGGAAAAATGAATACGCCGGCACATAGCAAAACGGTGTATGACATAGCGGCCGAATCGATCGTGCTGCTGAAAAATGACAAAAACTTATTGCCGCTGAACACCTCGTCCATCAAAAGCCTGGCTGTGATTGGCGATAATGCTACGCATACCTTCCACCTTGGTGGTTTTGGGGCGGGTGTAAAGGCAAAATACGAGGTAACTCCCCTGGCTGGTTTACAAAGCAGGCTGGGCAAAACGGTAGATATTAAATTTGCGCAGGGATATTCGGGCATGTACAGGCAACATGGCGCCAATGTGAATGCGCCTACCAAACCTGCCGATTCGGCAATGGTAGCAGAAGCCGTGGCCCTTGCAAAAAGTACCGACATGGCCATCCTGTTCATAGGCGGCAACCGCGATTATGAAAGCGAGGGAAGCGACCGCAAGGACCTTAGCCTTCCTTTCGGCGAGCAAACCTTGGTGGATGCCGTAACCGCAGCAAACCAAAATACCATTGTGGTTGTTGTCGGCGGTGCACCTTATGATATTGGTAAGATCAAAGAGAACAATCACACCATTGTATGGTCGTGGTACAACGGTTCCGAAAATGGCAATGCACTGGCCGATATGCTGCTGGGTAAAATAAACCCATCCGGCCGGTTGCCTTTTACTTTCCCCGCTGAATTGAAAGACTCGCCGGCCCATGCATTGGATGCCTACCCTGGCGAAAACCTGCAGGTAGATTATAAAGAAGGGATTTTAGTGGGCTACCGCTGGTTCGATACCAAAAAGATAGAGCCGCTTTACTGCTTTGGTTACGGGCTCTCTTATACCGGCTATAAATATTCGGGCCTGAAAACAGCCAAAAAAACATATAATACCGGCGAAAACATCACCGCTACGGTTACTATCAAAAATACCGGGAAATATGCAGGTAAAGAAACCGTTCAATTGTATGTAAGTAAAGATGGTTCAGCAGTTGAACGCCCCGAAAAAGAATTGAAGGCCTTTAAGAAAGTATTGATACCAGCCGGGCAAACGGCTAACGTTACCGTAAGCATCCCGGTTAAAAACCTGGCCTATTATGATGTTAAAACCAGCAAATGGGTAGTAGAACCGGGTAAATACAAATTGCTGGCCGGGTCATCCTCAAGGGATATTAAGGAGACTGAAACGATCAATGTGAACTAATACCCGCTTATGTTTGTGAAGGGGAATATTGCCGTATATATCAAATCTGCGCTCGTTGGATTGCTGTTTTTATTGCCTGCGCAGCAACTTTTTGCCCAGACCGAACTGATGCCTTACGGTAATTTAACCGGGATACGCATTAAGGGGCAGTTGATGGCGTTTGATACCCGCATTGTGGTTGCCGGCGATAACTGGAAGAAGGTTTATTTTACCGGTAAGGAGTTGCAGCAGCCCAAGTTTATGCGCAACGGCGACGAGCAGGTGGTGACCACCAAAATTGACAGTATTCATTTTACGGAGACGGTAAAGGATATAGGCAGAGGAAAAGCCAGGATAACTATCAAATGCTTTTCGGCGCAGGATACAACGCTTGATGGTATCTATTTTAATGTAATGCTGCCGCCTGCTTACCGGGATGGGGTAGTAAAGTTAGGCAACCAGGCCGAACATCAATTCAGCCAGACCGGTTTGGGAGCGCCTGGCATGCATTTGCAACACAACCTGGAGGAAATAAGTTTTTCGTCCGCATCGGATGACATCGGGGTGAAACAGGACACGATATCCAATATTACTTTTCGGAACGACGAAAAACAAAAAAATATTGGCTTATACTTTCCGATCTGTTCGGGTAAGATCGGCAAAGGTGTCATGTTCGAAAGAACATACGAGATCAGGGTGTCCGGTTCTATAGACGACTCGCCAGCAGAAATGAAACTGGATGCTTCGGCCCCGGGAAGAGTATTCGACGGACTGGGTGGCAACTTCCGCATCCAGAACCCGAAACTCGACCCTGAAGTGATCGATTATTGCCTCAAAAATCTGCGGGTAGCCTGGGGCAGGGTCGAAATGCCCTGGATAAGCTGGCAGCCCGATTCAACTGTCGATCCAGCCGCCACCGATACAGCAATGCTAAACGTCCGCGTTAAGCGCGCCATGGAAATGGCGCAAAGGCTCAGTCGTATGAATATCCCGGTTATTGTTACCGCCTGGTTCCCGCCGGCGTGGGCTGTCGAAGGTAAACTAAGCATGGGCCGTTCGCCCGAAGGTATCTGGGGAAATCCCCTCAAGGCATCGAGTATGAACAAAATATACCAGTCGATAACTGATTATATTATTTATCTCAAAGCGCATTACGGCGTCGAAGCCGCCGATTTCTCCTTTAATGAGTCTGACCTGGGTATCAACGTGCGTCAAACTGCCGAAGAACATGACGAACTGATCAAAGGTCTGGGCGCTTATTTCGCGTCGCATGGATTAACAACTAAGTTGCTGCTCGGCGATAATTCCGATGCCACCACCTACAATTTTATTTACCCGGCTATGAACGACCCGCGAGCCCGGCCCTACATGGGCATGGTTTCCTTTCATTCGTGGCGCGGCTGGGATACGCCAACCCTGCAAAAATGGGCCGACGCAGCCAAACAAACCAACTTACCTTTGCTGGTAGGCGAAGGCAGTATCGACGCGGCGGCGTGGGGCTACCCGCAATATTTTCTGGAACAATCCTATGCGCTCGAGGAGATCAACCTGTATACCCGGCTGCTCGCCATCTGCCAGCCTATATCTATCCTGCAATGGCAACTTACATCAGATTATTCGCCGCTTAAAGGCGGCGGCATTTTCGGCGATAACGGTCCGCTTGAGCCTACGCAACGCTTCTGGAACCTGAAACAGTTGGCATCAACGCCAAAGGACCTGAGATTCATGCCCGTTACCAGCAATGTCGCCGATATTTCATGCGCGGCTTTGGGCGATAACGCGAAGCATATCTATACCATTCACATTGTCAACAACGGAACGGGCCGCAAAGTGCATTTGTCGGGTATCCCGGCGGGCGTAAACAAGCTGAACATTTACGTAACTAACATCAAGTCAGACATGAAGGAAAAAGGCTCGGTGAAGATATCCAATGGCGAGGGCGAGTTTAAGGCCGGCGAGCGTTCTTTCATCACGCTTACTACGCAATAGCTTAACGGTGAAAACACCCGCGAGAACCCGTGTAAATACGCAGCCGATTCCGTAGTATCCCTGATGTCCGGCTTACCCGGCTTATATACTTTTGGGTATACCAAACACCTATTAGTATGAACAAGCTAACCTACATTGACGACTGCCAGCTGGACCACTTTATTTTAAGGAAGCTGCTCTCGCGTTTCGGGTCGCCGGTCGAAATACGATGCACGGGATCGGGTTCAAGGATAATGGACCAGCTATCCCAAAACTATGCGGACGAAGGCAGCCTGCCCGATATCATCTTGCTGGATATTGCCTATCAGCAAGGGTTTGATGCCTGGGAATTTTTGGACCAGCTCCGGTCGCTTTATCCGCGTTTGGCTAAGCCGATAGATGTGTATATCCTGTCGGCCACAAAATACCCGGCCGACCTGCTACACCTGGAGAAATATGATTTTGTAAAAGCCTTCATCATGAAACCGATCACGAAGGAAGCATTGCAAAAAATTATACGCCACCGGGAAATGTCGGTGGACCGCTTTGCCTTCATCGAGGCGTACAATTAACGCCTATTGCTTTTTACCTGTCAGGTTGATGAGGACGACGCTGGTATGCGGTATGCCCAAAGTGCTGCCCGGCGTTACATTAACGTACCGCGCCACATAGCCGCTGAGTATAGCCTTGATGGTTTGCATAGTAGATTTTTCAAACTCAGGATGAGAAAAAATAGTCGATTTTCGGAAGTGTATCACCCCCTGCGCGTCCACGAAGGCGGAGCAGGCATATGCAAAATCTTCATAAGCATGATGCACGGTGATATTATACTCGGGATACAAATAATCTATCGACGGGTCCATATCGCTCAGCGGGTCGTCAGGCTTTATCACCCGCTCTGCCGTCACGTATGGGCTATTGCTTTTCAGCGCCACCGGCTCACGGGCAGAGAAAGCGCTATCCAAAATCGTATTCGCCAGTTTTGACCGCGCCCGGATAAAGGCTGTATCTTTGCGGGTCGGCAGGCCCATTTGCTTAATGGCTTGCGCGGATTTTGTCTTCAGGTATTTATCCGAATAAAAGGTCATAAGTACTTTCGATCCTTCGTCATCCAGCAATATTTCCCTTTTTTCATTCACCCGCAACGACCGGAACACGATACTGTCGGGCGTCATTTTCAACAGTTGCAGCCACGAGTCGATCATATTAAATATCAGGTCGTGATCATAATATACATGGAAGCCATAATACCGTTGTTTTTTTGGACTGAACACCTGTACCGAATCATCAGAGATAAAATGGAACTTCCACACCGGTTCCAGTTGGTAACCCTGCTTGTCGAACACCTGGCCGTTGTCGAATATCCGGCGCACCTCGGTGTATTCAATACCCTTAACATCGCCGAAAAGAAGACCGTGGCGGGTATATCTTTTGCATGAAATATGAAGTACCAGGACAAGGATCAGCAACAGGAATGGCGTTCTTTTCATAAGACGGCTCAAAATAAATAAAAAAACGTTCATCTTTGGATAAATTGCCCTTCAACATCCAACCATGAAAAAAATATTTAGCGCTGCGCTGGGCCTGATCTTACTTTTGGCATCCCTGCCCGGATATAGCCAGGTGCGGGTTTTGCTCGATTCTTATTTTAACAATGAGCATATTAACGATCCTTCTGGTAAACTAATATCCACCCACTATAAATGGGAGGAAACGGACAACGGCGGCTTTTCTATTTTCGGCGACGCCTTTAAAAAAGCCGGCGCGCAGTTAAATACTTTATACGATGAACCAACTGCCGAAAATCTGAAGCGGGCCGATATCTATATCATCGTAGACCCTGACACCAAAAAGGAAAGCCCCAAACCAAAATATATTGAGCCAAGGGATGTGAAAGTGATAGCGGAATGGGTAAAGCAGGGCGGTGTATTGCTGATGATGGCGAACGACAGCGCCAATGTCGAACTCAAACACTTCAACACGCTGGCAGCAAAATTCGGCATCCATTTTAACGACGATCTGATCAATCACGTGACGGACGATAAGCATTTTCTGAACGGCACATTCCTCATCATCGACAACCCCATCCTCAAGACCGCCAGGAAGATATACATGAAAGATATTTGCTCGCTTGCACTTACCGGTCCTGCTGAAACGATGTTGAGAGATGGTGATGCGGATATTATAGGCGTGGCCCAATACGGAAAAGGAGCGGTAATGGCCGTCGGCGACCCGTGGTTATACAATGAATATACCAATGGCCGGCTTCCCAAAGATTACGATAATGATAAAGCCGCAAGCGATGTAGCGCAGTGGCTCGTTAAGCAAATACCAAAAAAGTAATTTGTCATTTCTCCTCGTTCCTCGTCGAAATCTTATACGCCCAGTATAGTTCGCTCGGCATGTCGTACAAGATTTCTCTCCGCTATGCAGCGGATTGAAATGACATTAACTAAATCACATCAGCAACGTATCCACCCGGTGGGCATGTACGATCTCGTCGCATGGCGACCAGGAGAAAATGGTAAAACGGCCATCCTGCGATGCCACCAGGGCAAAGGCATCACGCTGATCATAAACAAACTGCGCAGCGGCAAAATGCCGTGTGCCGCCGTCCTGCCCCGGGGCCACGATCTGCGCCTCGCTGTCAACAATAGGTTCGGTAACCATAATTTCTTTTACCGTTTCACTGCCATAAGGCCGGGTTATTTTGGCGCCGAAGGCCAGCAACTCGTTCCGGTCGTTGATTATCGTGGCCCCGTCTACAGCGGTGAGGCCCGCAACGCAATCTATTTCGCGCGCAAGTTCCTCCAGCCATAAAGCCAGGCTTTTTTTATCAACGTCTTGTTTCATCAGGTTTGCCAGCCCCATAAAAGACGGACTGATAGCATAAGATATCGGATCGATGATCGATTCGCGCCATTGCTCGCTGTCGGAAGGTACGATAAGCAGCAATCCGCCATGCCCGTGCGCCCGCATCGAAACAGCCAGTTGCACGTGAATATTCACCGGGTTGCTCCACGAAGTTTGTGCACTAAAACCAAGCAGCGAACTTAACAGGGCCGGGCAATCCGGGTAATTGATAGCGCCCTCGTCAATGATCTTTACCTCGTCGCCTTTCAGCACGGCCACGTTCACATATTTGCCAAAACCGTCTACCCGGCGGTGCTTAATAACCAGCAGCCCGGGCTCTATCACCTCCAGTACAAAACAAAAACCAGGTATGGTGTGTGTGGTGCCCCAGATATAAAGTTCTCCGTCATCCTGCCAGACACCCAAATGGATGCCCGAACGCTCGACAGCCGGGGCGAGTTTAGTCAATATCTCCGGCGTAAGCCGAAGGCGCTTTTCAAATACCAGCGGTTGTTCCGACTGTTCGGGTAATAGAAATGCGAGCGATATTTTCGGCGAACGCCCCTCTTCCTTCCTCAGGCTTGTCCAGAAAGCGGTATCAATAATAGCGGCAATAGAACGGCTTTGCGGAGCGGGGGCCAGGTTGGTTTCGCCACGCAACGCCGCAGCGCCCAGTTGTTCTTCAAAATGTTTTTCAATGGCGCCGGAAACAGAGCGCGCTGCCTTATACGCTGGTTCGCCGATCATGAGCCCGGTCACATTATTCATGCAACTAATTTACCCGAAAATATTGCGGAAAATACATCACCTTCCAAAATATTGCTTTTAAATGCCATTAAGGTACAGGTTTTACAGATCGGCGACCTCTGTCAGTTGTTTCAAAGCTGCTTCATTAACAATACGGATGCTCTTCCCCGAAACTTCAGCGATCCTTTCATCTACCAGTTCGTTGATCACTTTGAACAGTGTTTCGTAGGATGCACCGGCAAAAGAAGACAGGTCCTGCCGGGTCAGTTCAATATTGATAGCCCCCTCATTATTTATGCCGAACTGATTTTTCAGCGTTATCAACGATTGCGCTATCCTCCCTTTTACCGGCATATGCACCAGGTTGCGCATCCGTTTTTCGGAATCCTGGAGTCCGCCTGCGAAAAACCGCATCAATCTATAGGTAAGTTCATTGTTTACCCTTAGCGTCGATTCAAAAAAGTTCATGCTGATGTAGCAAACTATGGTGGGCTCCAGGGCAGTTGTCGTAACCGGGTAAATGGCTTCGTCGCCTAAACCCATATGGCCCAGTATATCTCCTTTTTTTGCAAATCGGATGATGAGTTCCTTTTCCTTATCCCATTTTTTGTGAACCTTAACCGTTCCCGAATAAATGAAATACATGCCCTCCACAGGGTCGCCTTCGTGAAATATCTGCTGTCCCTTTTTGATATGAAAGTTTTGCTTGTTGGCCTCTATCGCCGGCAACCAGTCTTTCAGGCAAAGCCTGCAAAGCATACAACTATTCAAGTCGCACCCGTGTTTATTAATTTTCATACTTCGTAAGGGTGCAATATTATGTTTTAGCTAATGATAACCACAAAACTTCGTGAAATTAATTGCGAATCATCTTAAAATAGTTATCGAGGGATACCTTTCCGGACCCTATGACCATGAATACTACCAGCAATACCAGGCATATGATAGATGCCGATAATTCGGTGTTGACCGGTGACAGCCACAAATTCACAAAAAATACCGCGCCGAAAACAACCGGAAGCTGTAACAACGCCGACAGCCGGGTAAAAATGCCTAACGCCACCAATGCTCCGCCTGTCATGTGTATAAAAGCGGCATAATACACTACAGCGATCAGCACCGACGGCGGAAGGGATATGTCCGCCCGGTTTTCGATAATATATTGAAGACCGGAGATGTTTTGCATGAACGCGATGCCTTTCAGCATCAGAAAAATACCTAAAGCAATGCGAATTGCATCGAGAAACCGGGGATGATGCCCATCGCCCCAGGCTTCAATTTTGTGTATCATATCCATAGCTCTTAATTTTATATAACCTTGTTAAAACAACATATAATTATATTTTATTATAAAACTATATAATTTTTTGCCAAATAAGCAATGTTTTTTATAAAATTAACATTGATTGCGGATAAATCTATCGCTACTTTTGCAGCAAATTTTAGCCAGTTAAATTTTTCATTCATCAGGCTTGCAAACAACGTCATTAAAACGCTATGAAAATTACTAACCATACCAACGGAATACCCATTTCGCCAAACCTGGATCAACTGCCCGACAGCAATCAAGATACGAAGAAGAGCTTTATTCTTAAAAAGCGGCTCATAAGCATTTCATTTCTATGTATTGCTGTCGCCGTTGCTATCAGCCTGATTGCAAAATTTTTGGTATCACTTATCAACGCGGTTACCAACCTGGCTTTCTACGGAACTTTTTCTTTAAAATTTCACAGTCCTGCATCCAACCACCTTGGGCTTTGGGTTATCCTGATCCCTGCCATCGGCGGTGTCGTCGTGGGCATAATGGCATTGTATGGTTCCAAGGCTATCCGCGGTCACGGCATACCCGAAGCAATGGAGCAGATACTGGTCAATCAAAGCAGGATAAAACCGGCCATTACTTTCCTTAAGCCGGTATCTTCGGCCATAGCTATAGGTACGGGTGGCCCGTTTGGGGCAGAAGGGCCCATTATTGCTACCGGTGGTGCCCTGGGTTCAACTTTAGGGCAATTATTTAAGATAACCTCGAACGAGCGCAAGATCATCCTGGCGGCCGGGGCCACAGCTGGCATGGCCGCTATTTTCGGCACCCCCATCGCTGCGGTTTTCCTGGCTGTCGAATTGTTACTTTTTGAATTTTCCCCTAAAGCTATTTTGCCTGTTGCGCTTGCCTGTATCACCGGTGCCGCCGGGCATCATCTTTTGTTCGACCCGGGCCCGGTATTTCCAATGCCCAACGTTGCCACCCCTTCAAATGTCGCGCTGGCCATTTACAGCCTGATGGGCGTCGTTGTAGGTTTCCTCGCTATGGCCCTTACCAAAATCGTTTACTGGATAGAGGACATTTTCGAAAAACTACCCATTCATTGGATGTGGTGGCCCGCGCTGGGCGGCCTGGCCGTCGGCCTCGTAGGTTATTTTGCACCCCACACTTTGGGTGTTGGGTATGATAACATAACCTCGCTGCTTGCCGGTAACCTGCCTTTATACCTGGTGCTGAATTTATGTTTTCTAAAGTTTCTTTCCTGGGCCATCGCCCTCGGCAGCGGTACATCCGGAGGAACGCTGGCCCCGTTGCTCACTATCGGTGGTGCAACAGGTGCTATCATGGGTATCCTGGTCAATAATTTATTCCCGGGTGCAGGTATCAGCATACCTATGGCAACGCTGATCGGTATGTCGTCCATGTTTGCCGGTGCTTCCAGGGCCTACCTTACCAGTATCACGTTTGCGCTGGAGGCTACCATGCAATCGCATGCCTTGCTGCCGTTATTGGGTGCTTGTACAGCAGCGTATCTTATCTCGTTTTTCCTGATGGAAAACACCATCATGACCGAGAAGATCGCCAGGCGCGGCGTATTCACCCCGGATTCGTACGAGCCTGACCTGCTGCAAAAAATTACAGTGGCGCAGGTAATGACGGAAAGCGATGTGGTAATAAGCGCCGAAAACACCATAACAGAGGTGAAAGATTGGCTGCGCGAAAACAAGGGGCACGATGATCACTATATCACCGTTGGCAAAGACGGGTCCTATGCAGGTATGCTCAAATTATCGGCGTTATATACACCTGATAACGAAAACAGCGATTCGCTGAGATCGGTGATAGCCCACGTCAGCATATTTTTGAAAAACGATGATACTTTGCGAATGGCTGTTGAAACAATGGCGAAACATAACACGGACGCCTTACCGGTAGTTTCATCCAATGGCAGCAAGATCATTGGCATACTAACTTACCAGGGAATTTTGACGGCGTATAAACAACATCTTGAAGAAAACGAAACAGCCAATACACAGATCTCGCTTAAGCGGGGGCGCATGAAGCTGCTGATTAAAGGCCGCAAGCTTATTCATGTGGGCAATGTACCCAAATAGGTTTAACTGAGCCGTTTCCAGGTAAGTGTGCGGGTAATCGGTTCGCCGTCGGGCCTGGTGGTTTCCAGTTGGATAACGAGTTTATCCCCTTCCGCACGCATATCGCGCGAAACGGTAATCCCGATATTGGATGATTTGATGGAACCGACAAGTGTATGCGCCACTTTGCCGGTTTGTTCATCTACCTCATAGGTTCCGAAGTAGGCATCATACCCACCTACGGCGCTGGTATTATTTCGGCCTGAATAAAACACTTGCTCACCGGCATCTTCGGTCCGGTCGCGTTTCATAAACTGTGCGGCAAAATGGGTACCGGAGTAAGATAATATTCCAAACGGGTCGGCGCCTAACGTAGGGTCGATCCGTTTTTGCCCTTCTTTGGTCCAGTCCTCACGGGTCAATAACCACCAAATACCACGAATGTCAGCGGTTAAACTGCCGGAGGGAGCAGCAAGTATAGGAGAACTCATGATTTAACTTTCCGATCCAAAAATTCCATACCAAGTTAGGAACAATAAAAATGTATTCAAACAATACCATACCGATTGATTTTATGAATAAATATGTATACTTGTTAATTATACAGTTATTATTATGAAAGCTAAACTCCTCTTGTTTTTCGTGTCAACCGGCTTCAGCCTGGGGGCATTTGCGCAGAAAACTGCCAGCGTTGAGATCAGCAACGACTCTAAACTGACCATCAGCCGCTTTATTTACGGTCAATTTGCCGAACACCTTGGACACGGGGTCTATGGTGGTTTTTGGGTAGATAAGAATTTACCTGTCGAAAAGCAGGACCGGATAAGGATGGATGTGGTGAATGCCCTAAAAAAAATTAAAATACCCGACCTGCGCTGGCCGGGCGGATGCTTTGCCGATGAATATCATTGGCGCGACGGCATTGGCCCACGCGACAAACGGCCCAAAATGGTGAATACCAACTGGGGTAACGTAACCGACGACAATAGCTTCGGCACGCATGAGTTTTTAAAACTTTGCGAATTGATCGGCTGCGAACCGTACATCGCCGGCAACGTAGGCAGCGGTACTGTGGAGGAGATGGCCAAATGGGTTGAATATCTCAACCTTGACGGGGAAAGCACCATGGCGCAACTAAGGGCACAAAACGGTCACCCTGCACCATATAAGGTTACCTTTTGGGGTGTTGGGAACGAGAGCTGGGGCTGCGGCGGCAATATGACGCCCGAGTTTTATGCCAACCAGTACAAGCGCTACGCAGTTTATGCACGCAATTACCCGGGAGCACAGCTTAAGAAGATAGCCAGCGGGCCAAACGCCGACGATTACAACTGGACGGAAGTGATGATGAAAAATGTAGGCCAGGATATGTGGGGCCTCTCACTGCACTATTACACCGTACCCACCGGCAACTGGGGGCATAAAGGATCGGCGACAAAATTTGATGAAAAGGAATACTTCGGCACCATGGTAAACTGCTTAAAAATGGAGGAACTGGTAAACAAACATTCAGCCATTATGGATAAGTATGACCCTGACAAACATGTGGCATTGGTTGTCGATGAATGGGGTATCTGGACCGATGTGGAGCCGGGGACAAATCCGGGTTTCTTATACCAGCAAAATAGCCTTAGAGACGCTTTGCTGGCCGCCACCACCCTCAACATATTTAACAATCATTGCGACCGTGTTAAAATGGCCAACCTGGCGCAAACGGTAAATGTGCTGCAATCGCTTATCCTGACAGACAAGGACAAAATGCTGCTGACACCCACTTATCATATTTTCGACCTGTATAAAGTTCACCAGGATGCTAAGTACCTGCCGGTAAAACTCAATTCGCCCGATTACGAGTTCGACGGCAAAAAGATACCTGCGGTAAGCATCACCGCCTCGCAGGATGCGGCCGGGAAGATACACGTATCGTTGGTCAATCTCGACCCACATAACACCATCACCGTTTCATCCGAATTAAATGGCTTGCAATGGAACAAGGTAAGCGGGCAAATACTAACATCAGAAAACCTGACCGATATCAACACTTTTCAGCATCCAGGCAAGGTAAGCCTGAAGGCATTTAATGGCGCAAAAAAGGATGGAGAAAAGTTAGTTGTCGACCTGCCGGCCAAGTCGGTTGTGACGCTGGAGTTAAATTGAACCCTGCAAAAGGTTGTAATTAAGAAAATAGTTTATATTAGTCAATTGTTGTTTGATAATTCAAACTATATAATTTATAATTGTCAAACCAACATATATAAACCTAAAACAACAACATGCATACATTATCAAATGGCGACTGGACCGTATTCGTCATATACTTTATCATTGTGGCCTCTTACGGCTATTGGGTATACCGGCGTAAGCACAATTTAGATGTCAGCTCGCAGGGCTATTTTTTGGCGCAGGGTACGCTTACCTGGTGGGCCATTGGCGCATCGCTGATCGCCTCAAACATTTCCGCCGAACAAATGGTGGGTATGAGTGGTTCGGGTTTTTCTATGGGTTTGGCCATATCCTGTTATGAGTGGATGGCGGCAGCAACATTAGTCATCGTGGCGGTGTTCTTTATCCCCGTTTATCTTAAAAATAAGATATTCACCATGCCGCAGTTCCTTAACCAGCGGTACAACGGCAACGTGGCGATGATCATGGCAATTTTTTGGCTCTTGCTGTACATTATAGTAAACCTTACCTCCATCCTGTACCTCGGTGCGATTGCCGTTCACGGCATTTCGGGCATCAGCATGACAACCTGTGTTATATTCCTTGCTATTTTTGCTGTAATTATCACACTGGGCGGCATGAAGGTAATTGGTTATACCGACGTTATCCAGGTGTTTTTCCTGATACTCGGCGGCCTGGTAACAACCTACATTGCGGTTAATGAAGTGGCCAAACACTTTGGAAGCCCAGGCTTCCTGAATGGCTTAAGCCTCATGAAGTCTCATGCAGAGGACCATTTTCAAATGATATTTCATAAGGACAATCAGCATTATTCCGACCTGCCGGGCTTAAGTGTATTGATCGGCGGCTTGTGGATCACCAACCTTAACTATTGGGGATGTAACCAGTATATAACGCAGCGTGCATTGGGGGCCGATCTTAAAACAGCCCGTACCGGTATCTTATTTGCCGCTTTCTTAAAGTTATTGATGCCTGTGATTGTGGTATTGCCGGGTATTGCAGCATTTATCCTGTACAAACAAAATGTATTTCATTCGCAAATGATGGTCAATGGCGAGTTGAATCCGGATAATGCTTATCCTTCATTGCTCAACCTTTTACCACCGTGGTTCAAAGGGCTTTCGTTTGCGGCCCTGACTGCTGCCGTGGTTGCGTCACTTGCTGGAAAAGTAAATAGTATAGCAACCATTTTTACAATGGATATCTATAAAAAGGCAATTAAAAAGGACGCGACGGATAAACAAATGGTAACGATAGGCAAAATCGCCGTAGTCGTGGCAATGATATTGGGTTGTGTTATTGCGCCATTTATGGGTATCGATAAAAAAGGCGGATTTCAGTTCATACAGGAATACACTGGTTTTGTTTCGCCCGGGATATTTGCGATGTTCCTGCTTGGTTTTTTCTGGAAAAAGACCACTTCCAGCGCAGCTATGTTCGCAACCATTGGGGGTTTTATCATGTCGGTGATATTGAAGGTGCTTCCAAAATTCGTTAACCTGGCGTTTCTGAAAGGCGTTGGTTTCTCAGCCCTCGTATTGCAATCCGATGGGACGACAAAATTATATGAAATACCATTCCTCGACCGGATGGCCATTGTATTTGTTGTTTGTGTTATCGGTATGTATTTCATTTCGATAAAAGAGAACCCTAAGGGCGACAAAACACACGCACTTGAGGTGGATACAAGCATGTTCAAGGTATCAAATGGTTTTGCCGTAGGGGCATTGATCATTGGCGGCATTTTGACTGCCCTTTATACCATGTTCTGGTAAGCACTTTAATCGATCAATTCTATATGCGGCGCCCCGGTTTTCCTGGGCGCTTTTTTTTTCGGCTAAAGCCCATTGACTGGCTTTTACTATTCCGTTGGTTGAAACCAACGGCAATGGATTTTTTGTTGCGGATAGTTGGATGTCATCCATTTTTTACACTCAAGCAGGTGTCTAATTCATTGCCGTCCCATTTATGGGGCGGGTATAATGGAAAGATTTGTGGCTTTAGCCGAACCCATCGCCACAGTTCAAATCATTTTGTCTTATATTAGGCCGTTCATTTACAAACCATCTATCCTCCTATGTTTAGTAACCTCGAACAAACTTTTCGCTGGTACGGCCCGTCCGACCCGGTTACGCTCCGATCCATTTGCCAGGCCGGGGCAACTGGCGTTGTTACGGCTTTGCACCATATACCCAGCGGCGAGGTTTGGAGTACGGAAGAAATAGAAAAGCGAAAAAATATTATCCAGGCAGCCGGATTGAGGTGGTCGGTTGTAGAGAGCGTAAACATACACGAAAGCATCAAAACCGCAAGCCCTGACCGTGAAAAGTATGCAGAGAATTACATCGCTACCTTAAAGAATTTAGCGCAAGCCGGTATCAAAACCGTCTGCTATAATTTTATGCCCGTGCTGGATTGGACGCGGACCGATATTGATTTTCGCCTGCCTAACGGGGCGTCCGCTTTGCGCTTTCATGCACCCGCAATGGCTGCATTCGACCTGTATATTTTAGAACGGGAAGGCGCTTACCAGGAATTCAGCCGCCGGCAGCAGGACGATGCCAAAGAATACTTTGACAGCCTGGGCGCTGAAGAAAAACAGCAACTAACAAAAAATGTAATGGCCGGCTTGCCCGGTACGAAAGACGTACTGACCGTCGATCAATTCAAAGGTCACCTCGAAAAATATAAGGGTATTAACGCTGCGCAGCTTAAACAAAATTTAGCCTGGTTCCTCAAAACCATCATCCCCGAAGCAGAAAAGCTGGGCGTAAAAATGTGTATCCACCCGGACGATCCGCCGTTCCCGATATTGGGCCTGCCCAGGGTGGTTTCGAAAGAAGAGGATTTGCTGGATGTGATAAACGCCTGCCCGTCGCCATCAAACGGCCTGACATTTTGTACTGGTTCGCTGGGCGCACGCGAAGACAACGACCTGCCGGCAATGATAGACAGACTAGGAACACATATCCATTTCCTGCACTTGCGGAATGTAAAACGGGAAGCCGACGGCAGTTTTTACGAGGATAACCATTTGGAAGGAAGCTCGGATATGTATGCGATCATGAAGAGCGTAGTTAAAGAGCAAAGGCGCAGGGAAGAAAACGGAAGGACGGACATTGCCATCCCGATGCGGCCCGATCACGGGCATAAATTGCTGGATGATTTTAAGTACGATACTTTTCCGGGTTATTCGGCTATTGGCAGGTTAAAAGGCCTGGCCGAATTGCGGGGTTTGGAAATGGGCATCAAGAACACCTTATACCATTAAGATGAAGGCATTTTTGGATGATGATTTTTTATTGAACGGCAAAACGGCGCAGCGCCTGTATCGCGACTATGCCGCCAATATGCCCATCATCGATTACCATTGCCACCTGCCGCCCGATGAGATAGCGGCGGACATCAACTTCCATAATTTAACCCATGCCTGGCTTTACGGCGACCATTACAAATGGCGGGCCATGCGGGCCAACGGCGTTAACGAATATTACATAACCGGCAAAGCAAGCGACGAAGAAAAGTTTTTAAAATGGGCCGAAACGGTGCCCTATACCCTGCGCAACCCGCTTTATCATTGGACACACCTTGAACTTCGCCGGTATTTTGGGGTGGATAAATTATTATCGCCGGATACCGCTAAAGATATTTATGACGAGTGCTCATCTAAACTGAGATCGCCGGATTATACGGTAAAAAACCTGCTCACCAAAATGAAGGTGGAAGTGGTTTGTACCACCGACGACCCGCTGGATAACCTGGCGCATCATCAAAAAATAAAACAGGATAACTACACAGTAAAAGTATTGCCAGCCTATCGCCCCGATAAAGCGATGAACCCGGATGATACTTTTATACTGAATGAGTATATTAACAAACTGGAAAGTATTTCGGGCGTCGAAATACAGGATTTCGGGATCTACCTGGATGCCTTAAAAGTCAGGCACAATCACTTCGCCGCCAACGGCTGCAAGCTGTCCGACCATGGGCTGGAACAGATATATGCAGAAGATTATACCGACGCCGAGATTGGGGCTATCTTCAAAAAAATAAGGCACAATTATACACTAATGCCGTTGGAGATATTAAAATTTAAATCGGCTATGCTGTATAACTTTGCCTTATGGGATCATGAAAAGGGTTGGGTGCAGCAGTTCCATTTGGGTGCGCTCCGCAATAACAACACACGGGCGCTAAGCACCCTTGGTCCGGATACCGGCTGGGATTCCATCGGCGACTTTAGCCAGGCGCGTTCGCTATCCAAATTCCTGAACAAGCTGGATACCACCAACCAACTTGCGAAGACTATCATCTATAACCTTAACCCGGCGGATAACGAAATGATAGCTGCCATGATCGGCAATTTTAACGACGGTTCGGTTGCCGGCAAGGTGCAATTCGGTTCGGCATGGTGGTTCTTGGATCAGAAGGACGGCATGACCAAACAGTTGAATGCCCTGTCGAATATGGGATTGCTATGCCGTATGGTAGGCATGCTGACGGATTCGCGCAGCTTCCTGTCGTTCCCGCGGCACGAGTATTTCAGGCGGCTGCTTTGCAACTTGTTTGGCGAGGATATTGATAACGGCGAACTGCCCGGCGATATAGCCTGGACAGGTAAGATCATACAGGATATTTGTTATTATAATGCTAAAAACTATTTCGATTTTTAAATGATGAACGATCCTTTAAAAATGAATACAAAGGGTAAGGTACTCACCTTTGGTGAATTGCTTTTGCGCATCTCGCCTGATGAGGAAGGCCAGTGGCTAAAGGATAACCAGCTTCCGTTTTTTATAGCAGGGGCCGAGTTGAACGCAGCTACCGCCCTGGCTTTATGGGATGTGCCGACCAAATATGTAACCGCCTTGCCGGATAACGGTATGGCGAAACAGATCGTCGGGTTTGTGGAGCAGCAGGGTATCGAAATGTCGGTAAATTATCATGGTCGTCGGATCGGCTTGTATTTCCTAACCAAAGGAAAGGACCTGAAAAACGATGCCCTGATATATGACCGCGCTTATTCGGCTTTTTCCGAATTAAAACCAGGAATGATAGATTGGGAAAAGGAATTTGAGGGCGTAAGCTGGTTTGATTTCAGCGCGATATGCCCTGCCATCAGCCATAATATTGCCGATGTATGCGAGGAGGCTTTAAGAGTTGCTTCGCAAAAAAATATAACGATATCTGTCGACCTGAACTACCGCTCCAAGCTTTGGAAATATGGTAAGGAACCGAATGAAGTAATGCCCCGCCTGGTTCAATACTGCGACCTGGTGATGGGTAACGTTTGGGCGGCCGAAGCCATGCTGGGTATTCCCGTAACGCCGGATATTCACGAATCGGGCCAGCGGAGCATTTACCTGAAGGAGGCGCTGAAAACATCCGAAGAGATCATCAAACAATACCCAAAGTGTAAAGCGGTAGCCAATACGTTCCGGTTTGACAGCGAAGGCGAGATAGATTATTATGCGGCCCTTTATACCGGCGGCGAATTTTACAATTCGAACGAATACAGTGCATCGCACATCATCAATAAAGTTGGCAGCGGCGATTGCTTTATGGCAGGCCTCATTTATGGTTTTTACCACAATTGGGACCCCGGGCAAACGCTCGAATACGCAACCGCGGCGGCGTTTGAGAAGCTATTTATAGAAAGCGATGTCACCAACAGATCAGTTCACGAAATTTTAACCAGGGCAAATGAAGCATAAACAAGCAGTACTCGACAGCATTATTAAACAGGGCATGCTGCCTTTGTTCTTTTATGAAGACCCGGAAGTGAGCCTGCAAATAGTGCGCACATTGTACAAAGCCGGTGTGCGGGTAATGGAGTACACCAACCGCGCGAAGGAAGCCTTTGAAAATTTCAAAATGCTTAAGACGGCAGTCGATAAGGAGATGCCCGATTTTTACTTCGGCGTTGGAACTATTAAGACCAAAGACGACGCCATAAAATTTACTGATGCCGGTACCGATTTTATAGTGGCGCCAACCATCAACCCCGAAGTTGGAGAAATAGCCAACCAGCACGGCGGTTTGTGGATCCCCGGCTGTATGACGCCTACCGAAATTCATACGGCGCAGGAACACGGCGCGGCACTCATCAAAATATTTCCGGCGAATGTACTTGGGCCGGGCTTTGTATCGGCAGTGACGGATGTTTTCCGGGGTCAATTATTTATGCCGACCGGTGGCGTTGAGCTGAATAAAGAAAATATCAGCGGCTGGTTCAAAGCGGGTGTTTGTGCGGTGGGTATGGGCAGCAAACTCATCACTAAGCAGATATTGCAAAATAAATTATACGATCAGTTATATGCAGATACCGTAACAGCATTGGAACTGGTTCAATCATCAAAGCAACCATGAATGAAAAATCCGGAAACTACCGATGGGTCATCTGCGCGCTGATTTTCTTTGCCACAACCATCAATTATTTGGACAGGGCGGTGATCAGCCTGCTTAAGTCGGACCTGACCAAAGATTTTCATTGGAACGACGGGGACTACGCCAATATCGAGATCGCTTTTAAAGTAGCGTACTCCATAGGGCTTTTATTTGCGGGTCGGCTGATAGACAGGCTGGGCACAAAAATGGGTTATTTTTTCTCCACCCTTTTATGGAGTTTTTCGGCAGTTTTTCACGCCCTGGCCAATAGTACATTCGGCTTCGGCGTAGTGCGTTTCGCGTTAGGTTTAAGCGAGGCCGGTAATTTCCCGGCTGCCATCAAAACCGTTGCCGAATGGTTCCCCAAAAAGGACCGGGCGCTGGCAACCGGAATATTCAATACCGGTGCAGGCGTTGGCGCTATAGTTGCTCCGCTTACCGTACCCTTTATAGCAGTGGCCTGGGGCTGGCGCTGGGCTTTTATTATCACCGGCTCCATCGGGTTTATCTGGTTGATATTCTGGTTATGGCTTTATGAGATCCCGGCTCGTCAAAAGCGCGTCTCTAAGATCGAATTGGATTATATCCATAGTGATGCAGACGAAAAAGACAAGATTGCCGAACCGGGTGAAAGGATATCATGGGCAAAACTCCTTAGCTATAAGCAAACCTGGGCGTTCTCTATCGGCAAATTCCTTACCGACCCTATTTGGTGGTTCTATCTCTTCTGGCTGCCCGACTTTTTGGAAAGCCAATACGGCCTGAAAATGACGGGGGTAGCCATGCCTGTCGCATTAGTTTACCTTATGGCGACGGTTGGCAGCATTTACGGCGGTTACCTTCCCAAAAGCCTCATCGAGAAAAGCTGGCCGGTATTCAAAGCCCGCAAAACGTCCATGCTCATTTACGCATTTGCGGTGGTGCCCATTGTTTTCGCACAAATACTTGGCGGTATCAACATGTGGCTGGCGGTTATCATTATCGGCTTGGCAGCATCTGCCCACCAGGCCTGGAGCGCCAATATCTTTACAACCGTATCGGATATGTTCCCTAAGCGGGCTGTTGGCTCAGTAACCGGTATTGGCGGAATGTTCGGTTCGGTGGGTAGTGTATTCCTGTCGCTTTTTGTGCAGAAGAACATGTTTGTGCATTACCGCGCCATACATCATATTGAGATAGCCTACTATATCATGTTCTTTGTATGCGGCGCCTCTTATTTACTGGCTTGGTGTATTATGCACTTTTTGGTACCGAAAATGAAAGGTGTAGATCTGTAAACTCATAACGAATGTGTCCGATAAATATGAATAAAAATATTTGGTTCGCATTAGTGAGAGTGGAAACCGTGAATGGCAATACTGATTTAGGAGACGCCGGAGGAGCATATGTTAATGTCGCATATTCGGCGTTAAGTAAAGATGATTTTCTGATTGTAGTAACGGAATCCTTTGAGTCCTTCGACTTTAAAGTCATTGAGGTAGAGTATATCGAAAGAGAAGATAACTTATTAATACGTAACCGGGACAATGCTGAAAAACTAAAGCTCCTTAAACGAATATTAGATGGTGATGAGTTTGCATGGGGTACGTTTCACACCTACCCGCCCAAATAGTACCACAAAAGTTTTGATGAGGTGCCATGGAAGCATTAGTACCAAAAATGAAGTCTGTGTCGGTACTTGACAGAGAATTATTCTTCCACCACACAAATCGGCGTATGCTTCACCGGGAAATTAACTGAATTGGCGATAAAGCAAAGCTCGCCGGCCTTGTGATGCAGTTCGTTGGCTTTGGCAATCATGGAGGCATCCCTAACCGTAACTACAGGGTTCAGCGTCACCTCGGTAAAATGCCCTCCGCCATCTGCTGTTTCGGCCATAGTGCCGGTGGCATGGTCAACATAACCGGTTACTATCACGCCGTTCATCACACAAACATGCAGGTAGGATAACATGTGGCAGGTAGATAGCGCCGATACCAAAAATTCCTCGGGGTTATACCTCGTTTTATCGCCCCTGAATGCAGGGTCGGATGAGCCGGGAATCTCAATTTTATTTTCGGCCCTGATGATGTGGTTTCGGTCGTAGGCACGGTAGTCGCTGGTGCCTGTGCCCTTGTTGCCGGTCCAGGTTATGGTTAAATTATAGGTATGTGATCTTTCCATTTGCAATTGTAGCGATATTTTGACTTACTTAGTTCAGCATCAGCTGATGAATCACCCTTATGGGGTGACATTTTTATTCATTAAATAAGCGTAATTTGATATTGGATTTAAAAAAGCGGGCTGTAAACCAATACATGTTAAAAATATTGAGGGGAAATTGTTACCGGGGTAAAGCGTCAGGTCTCCTGCGCCTGTCTTGCCTGATCGCTTTTATCCTGGCGAACACGGTTTGCTATGCCCAAAAATACACCTTCACCCATTATGATATACAGGACGGGTTGATCCAGTCGCAGGTGAACGATCTTACGCTCGACCAGCAGCACCGGCTTTGGATAGCCACGCTTGGCGGCGCCTGCCGCTTTGATGGTAAGGAGTTCGTATCTTTTTCACGGCAAAACGGTATGCCCACCAATTTTGTGAATGTTGTTCTGTCCGATAAGAATAACGATGTCTGGTTCGGTACGCAAAGTGGCCTCGTTAGAATGACCGGCAGAAAGATGACCGTCATCAAACTGCCAGCCAACCAGGAAAACAAACGTGTCAGGAATATTGTGCAGGACGGTAACGGGAAAGTTTGGGCCATTATCGGCGGCCGCCTGTTCAGCATGGCGGGTGACAAGGCCCAGCAACATTGGGTGCAGGATACCATCAAAAGGTTATTGACCACTATCGCAATTGATAAAACGGGGCGATTGTATGCCTCCGTTTACCGCAAAGGGCTTTACCTGCTCGATGGCGGCAAGTGGACCAACATCGCCGACTATCCGGCGGCCGACAAATCTTTTTATGTTTCTAAAATCGTATTTGACCGCACGATAGAACACAGGATATACCTGCAAACTTATACCGCGCTGTTTACAGTAGAGGATGGCGAACTAATGCCTTTTGAAAGCAAAGCGATATCATCCATTAAATCGTACCTGCTATGCTTAACCCAGGATGTCAATAATAATTTCTGGATCGGAACCAGCAGCGGGGTATACTCCCTGCAGGACCACCAACTGATACATTTCACCGCGCAGAACGGGTTATCAGACAATGCCGTTTCCGATATCTATAACGATGCCGACAACAACCTTTGGTTTGCAACGCAGGGCAATGGGCTTTATAAATATGAGGGCGACCGCTTTATTACTTTCGACAGGTCGCAGGGTATGCCTTTTAATGAAGTGGTAATGGGCATCGTTAAAGATAAAAAGGGCGACGTTCTGTTAGGCATCGACGGCGGCGGCTTGATGCGTTATGACGGTAAAAAATTATACCCGGTAGAACTGCCGGGTAAAGAACAGGCCCTGATGCGAATACAGGCGCTTTATTGTGATAGTAAGGGTACTTTATGGATAGGCACGCATGAAGGCCTTTGGACCTATGATAACAAAACCCTGAAAGAGATCAAAGAGGTTTCCAATTACGCCATCAACGGTATTGCCGAAGACAGCAGCGGCGTTATATGGGTAACTACGGCAGGTGGTTGTTTCTATTACCGGAACGGGCAATTATTTCATGTAGCCAATTATTACCGTTTTTCATCAGCTATCGCCACCCTCGGGCGCGATTCGGTGATGGTGGGCACTAACGATGGCATCGCGCTTATTGTAAATAAGGAAGTAGCAAAAAACTTTGCGGTGAACGAAGTGAAGACATCGGCCGTTTTCTGCATACTCAAATACCGCAATTATTTGGTGTTCGGTACAGACGATCGCGGCATATTTGCCTGGGACCGTGCCACCGGCAAGATGAAAAATTATGGTGTAAAGGATGGGCTTAATTCGAATACTATCTACAGCCTGGTGACTGATGAAAATGGCGTGATATGGGCCGGAACTGGTAGGGGTGTAAACAAATTGCTATTCGACAGGAAAAAGAACCGGTTCGCACTTACCGGCAATGGCAGCCCTAAATCCCTGATATTGGAATCGAACCAGAACGCAAGCTTATACACCGATCACAAAGTGTGGATCGGTACTACGAAGGGTGCGATTATTTATGACGTAAATTCAAAACAGGAACGGGTGGCGCCTCCCCACGTAATTATCCAGTCGGCCAGGATGGTACCCAAAGAGGGCGCTGCAAATGGGTGGCTAACCAGTGTTCTGCTGAAGGACGGCGCTATCCTGTCGCACAGCCAGAACCACCTGGCTATATGGTTCCGTGGTGTCGATCTGCGCGATCCCAACGGCATCTCGTATCGTTACAAATTAAAGGGACTTGACACCAACTATTCGACCCCGATAACAAACGACGTAGTGGATTATCCGTCGTTACCTGCCGGAAAATATACGTTCCAGGTAGTGGCCATTTCATCCGGCGGGATCCGCTCGGCAAATACCGCGAGCTTTTCGTTTACCATCACGCCGGCATTTTATCAAACTGTTTGGTTCAGGGTGGCGGGGATAGCGTTTTTTATCCTGATTGGTTTCATTATCCAAAACTACAGGCACCGGGTCAAAGTAAACCGGCAGCGTATGATAGAGGCCACCAAGCGCGAAGAAAGCCTCAAAATAAGGCAGCAAACAGCCGAGGACTTCCACGACGAATTGGGTAATAAACTCACCCGGATTACCGTGCTGTCCGAGATATTGGATACCAAAATGGATGTCAACCAGGCCGATCAGAAGAAACTGCTGGAGCAGATCAAGCAAAACGCCTCGTCACTTTATAATGGCACCAGGGATATCCTGTGGGCGCTTGACCCCAAAAGCGATAACCTTTACGAAATATTGAACCATATTAAAGATTTTGGCAGCGAGCTTTTCCTTGATACCGCTGTAGAGTTTGAGTTCACCGGCATTGATGAATCGCTGAACGAGGTAAAGCTGCCAATGGAGTACAGCCGCAATATCCCGATGATATTTAAGGAGCTGCTGAACAATATACTAAAACATGCGCACGCCACCCGTGTGATACTTAACCTGGATGATGTGCAAAAAGACGAGATGCACCTGACGCTTAAGGATAACGGCTGCGGTTTTTCGATGAACGGATCGCCAAAAGGGCAGGGCATCAATAATATCGTTACCCGCACCAGGCGGATCGGCGGCGAGATAAATATTTCATCAGAAAAGGGACATGGAACTTTGGTTGATCTGAAGATCAGGATAAATAATGCAATAACACATTAAAACCAGAAAGATAATGGGCAGGGATATCAGGATAGTAATTATTGAGGACGACGAGATCATTCGTGAAGGGTACGCTTTGCTGATCGGGCAGAGCGATGGCTATACCGTAGTGCGAAGCTATGCATCGTTTGATGACGCGGTGAAAACAATAGGCGATGATTCGCCGGACGTTATCCTGCTGGATATCGAACTTCCGGGCACAAACGGCATACAAGCCATCCCGAAGCTAAAAAAAATGCTGCCGCATGCGTATATCCTTATACTTACCGTATACGAATCTGAAAAGACAATATTCGATGCGCTCGCCAATGGTGCATCGGGATACCTGACAAAAAACACAGCTCCTTCAAAGATCGTCGAATCCATTCGCGAGGTAAAAGACGGCGGCGGCCCGATGAGCGTTAATATCGCCCGGATGGTCATCAAATCATTCCAGCGAAACCAGGAATCGCCGCTTTCAAAACGCGAAACGCAGATACTCGAGCAAATTGCTGATGGTAAAAGCCGCAGCCAGGTAGCAAAGGATCTGTTTATCGACCTGGAAACTGTGCGCAGCCATATCAAGAACATCTACCTGAAACTGGATGTAAACTCCAGGGCCGACGCCATAAAAACAGCTAAGGAAAATAAACTGATATAAAGAAAAACCATTTCAACCCATGATAAAACCTAATCACCTATTGAAAGCCGGGCTTTTGTTTGCCTTTGCCTTTTTTTCAGTTACCGCATTCGCGCAAAGCACTGCCCTTAAACAAAAATTGCAATCTAAACTCGACTCGCTTTGCATCGCCGGAAAATTCCCCGGGCTCAATGCCGGGATCGTTTTGCCCGATAATACCGTCATTGCTGTTGCGTCTGGCATGGCTGATTCGATCCGCCATATACCTTTGACTACCGACAGCTACATGATGCAGGGCAGCGTTGGAAAAACGTATGTGTCGGCTATTGCTATGCAGCTGATCAAAGAAGGGAAGTTTAGCCTGGACGATAAGGTATCCAAATACCTCGGCCATTATGAATGGTTCAAACGCTTGCCCAACGCGGATGACATCACCATCAAAATGCTGATGAACCATACCAGCGGTATCATGCGTTACGAATTTAAGGAGGCATTTACCAAAGACCTTACCGCCAACCCGGACAAAGTATGGAAACCGGAAGAGGAACTGGCCTATGTGTTTGATGAGAAAGCGCCGTTCAAAGCGGGTGAAGGCTGGGATTATGCCGATACCAATTATATCGTACTGGCTATGATAATGGAACAGGTGACCGGCAAAAAATATTATGATATGCTGCAGCAGCGCCTGTTGAAGCCTTTCCACCTGGCACAAACAAAGCCTTCGGATAAAAGAAAGTTGAAGGGCCTGGTACAGGGCTACGCCGGAAAGAACAATGATTTTGGCGGCCGGAGCGAAGTAATAGCTGACGATGGCGAATTTATTGTCAACCCGCAGTTTGAGTGGACCGGCGGCGGTATCTATTCTACCACCAAAGACCTCGCGAAGTGGGGGAAGCTGCTTTATGAGGGCAGAGCATTTGATCCGGCTATGCTGCCTGTTATGGAAGACGGCGTATTGGCAAAAATGCTGGGGCAAAACACCAAATACGGCCTTGGTGTCATCATCAGGCGATCCGCTAAATACGGAATAAGCTACGGTCATAGTGGCTTCTTCCCGGGGTACATGACCGAAATGTGTTATTTCCCGCAATACAAAATAGCTTTTGCAGTGCAAACCAACACCAGCGATTACCGCAACATGAAAGTCTCGGTTATGAAAGTGCTGATGGAACTGGCAAAGACCACATTTGAAGAGCAGCCGAAAGCCAATTAGGCCTCAAAATCACCCATTTAATTGATAAATCCCCCCAATGGGGTGATAATATGCTAAAGTCACCTTAGTAAATTGTGCTGAGCTTATTCATCACCCTGTTTAACATGGAATACATCAAGATACTCGATAGCCGCAACAAGATAACAAGTCACTATAATTGGAAGTCGTCGCCTGAAACCGCAACCAATTTAACTATGCGGTTTGTATTCGGCGGCAGCGAAATATGCAGTATAGGCAGGCGTCGCCTATCCCTGCAGCACGACTCATTTATTGTGCTGAATAAGGGTACCCAGTTTACTGCAAACAGTGAGACTGATACCTTTGTAAACGTGTTTTCCCTCAGTCTTGATGACGATTTTTTAAATGAATTTAACGATGTACTGGCGCCAAAAGATAAAATATTCGGTGGCAAATACGACGATGAAAATCTCTTGCAGTCAGAGTTAATAGAAACCATATATCCGTTAAAGCCCGAAATGAAGCATGCCATAGTGCTCTTGAAAGAATATTTGGACAATGGCGGTGATGATGAAGATATGCTGAATGAATATTTTTGCAAGTGCCTGCTTAACTATTTCAGGATATATAAGGAAGAGATACTTAACAAAGCCAGGAAACTTAATTTTTTGCACTACAGCACCAGGATTGAGATACTGAGGCGGCTTAACCTGGCAAAAGAATATCTTTACGCTAATTACAACCGCAACGTTAACCTGGATAGCCTGGCCGATCATGCCTGTTTATCGGTCAATCACTTGTTGCGCACCTTCAAACTGGCATATAACCAGTCGCCCCACCAGTTTCTGATACAACTGCGTCTGCAACGTGCGCAATTATTGCTCACTAAAACCGAATACCCCGTCTACGAGATCGTCAACATGGTTGGCTTTAAGTGCACCAGCTCGTTTATAAGGCTTTTCAGGACACGCTACAAAACCACTCCCCTCAAGTACCGCAACGTACTGGCTGCCTGAGCCAATTTCCTGTCAATTTTTACTTTAGCGGGATTGTCATATTCGGCAATGTTATTATATTTGCGCCCACGTTTGAAAGAACGGCCCGTTCGTCTAGGGGTTAGGACGCAAGATTTTCATTCTTGAAACAGGGGTTCGATTCCCCTACGGGCTACCAGAGGGGAAAAGTCACACTTAGTGTACTTTTCCCCTTTCTTTTTTGCCTGTAACTGCCTGTTAATCTGCATAATAATTGAAAGCGGCGCGTTGATATAAGGGGTTCGATGTCCCGTTCCATCAAAACATAGGTTTTTAGGGTATATCGAACCGATCAATTTGCGTTTTTCTGTAATTGGGGCGCGTTTGAATCGTCCTTGTATATCAGAAAACTTTACAATGACCATATCGAGCAAATTTTCAATGGTTTTCAAGCTATCTCCTTTATTCGGCAAATTGGACAGTTTACCTTCCAGCAACATTAATGCTTTATTACAATCCGCTTTAATAGCCTTAAAGTCATCTGCATCGATCTCCCCGCCAGCAATTTGCTTTCTCGCGTTTGACAACATCGTTTCCTGGCGTTCAATTTCAGCCAACAACGTTTTGCGTTCATCTAAATCATCCCTTCGATCAGACTGGTATACTTCCAATATCACACGCTTAAGCAAATCACCAGTAGCCGGGTTAATCTGAAAGTTAAGTAAATCGTTTTCAAAATAGTCGTTGACAGTAGAAGCCTTGAAACGACACTTGCACCCGTTCGTACAATGATAGTAATGAAAGTGTTTACCGTGGCGTCCTTTAGATGCGCTGCCGGTTAGCATTCTGTGACAATCAGGACACTCTAAAAAGCCCCTTAATGGCAACATTTCATTCGAAACGAACTTGACTACAGGTTTTTTCTTATTCCCGTTTAAAACGTCCTGAACTTCGTAAAAAAGACTTTCGGAGATTAGCGGTTCATGTAATCCCCTGACCAGTTGCATTTCTTCATCTTCATAGGGTGGTACGACAATAATGCCACAGTATATTGGGTTGCGTATGATCTTCCAGAAATTATTCCGTTCGCATTTAAACCCTTTATCGCAAGCCATTTTACGAACTTGTTCGCCGCTGTAATTTCCTGTAGATAGCTCTTTGAATATCCATTGCATAATTCCTGCCTCGGGTTGTTTAGGGGCAATGTACTTGCGGCCGTCAGGATAGGAAAGGTTCTGGTAACCTTTTGGTGCAGTTGATACGCAGCGTCCGGCTTTTCGTGCGCGGCGCATACCTGTCATGGTATTTAAGGCGCGTCTTGAATTTTCAGATTCGGGAACGGCTAAGTAAACTGCAAGCATTACAGTGCTTTCCGGTATCTTGAAATCAATCGGCTGGTCGATAGCCATTGCCTGAACATTGTGGCTGCGCAAAATTCCTATCATTTGGTAGGCATATTCGATATTGCGGCTGAACCTGTCCCATTTGATGAAAAGTACGTTGTCCTGGTCTTTTTTCTTCCTGTTTTTAAGGATATTCACAAGCTTTGTCCATTCAGGCCGGTTAAAATTCTTAGCGGAATAATCTTCCCGGAAAATACCCTTGACCTCTATGTTATTTTGTTCGCAGTGACGCAATAGGCGGTCTTCCTGCTCTGGTAAGGAGTAACCCTTTCTTTTTTGTTCATCGGTGCTGACACGCACGTATAAGTAGGCAGAATTCATAATGAGTAAGGCTTAAAAATTTAGATTTCAATCTTCGTTAAAGTATTCATTTACAATCAATTTAGCTAAAATAAACAAGAAATCCAAGATAACTTCGGCATCTTTTTCAGATACTTCGATCCCATTTTCATGCAGGGATTTAACGGCATCGCTCGTTGTAATCTTTCGCTGTTTCTGTAGTCCCTTACTCATATTGCGGCATAAGCCGCAATGGTCGTTACATCTGAAAATTCTTTATCAGGAGCTTTCCGGTACTACAGAAAGATTTTTTCTCAACCCTGCAAAAAGCAAAGTGCAATGACACATAAAATGCCATTGCACCGCTTAAACAACCGGCAGCGATAGGGAGGAAAATAGTCAAGGGTGGCGCTGCCGAAAAAAATATAAATTAACCATATCAGCGCCATTCACATGCCCTTGACGATTTTCCGACCGGGCTAACTTTGTGGTGGCGGTGACAATGCAAGATTACAGCCTTATAGTGCCACATCCTAAAATCATAAGTAGTAAATTATAACTCTGAGTTATAGGAAATGTCCCTTTAAACACTCCAAAAGAAAAATCTGTTGCGCAGCTTCAGTTTTTGACAATTTGAAACGAGGCTGACGGCGAATGAAATATAGCATGTGGTAACAGCGTGATGTAATGAGCCGTCTGCCGCAGTTTCTTTCCGCTTACAAGGTCGAGGCCAGTACATGTTTTCGATGCACAACCTCTAACACCACAGTCATTTCTTTTACCAAATCAGATAAAGCCAATACAGCCTTCGGATCAGTTTCATAGCTGTCGCGATACCTTACGTCAACATAAGCTCCTTTAAGCACATTAAACAGTTTCCGGTTTTCCTCATCCTTCAGATTAAAGACCGCAGCAATGCCAGCCGTGAACATTTGCGTTAGTTTTAATAACCTTTCGAGGTTGTGCGTATTGATGTCGTACCCGGTCATAAATCTCACAATGGCAACCAGCAAACATTCTGCGGTTTGATTAAGGGAGAACAGCGCGGCATTGTATGCGCCAATCCTCAGGTAATATTCCGCACCTTTTAAAAATTCCAGGCTTTGACTGTGCCACCGTTGCCATTTACGAAACGCGATTTCCTTAACAAAAAAATAGTCGGCTTCCTTTTGTTTCGGTAATATCAGGCCTCCTGAAAGATAGATCACCGGGCAACCAGAGGCTTTTTTTAGAAACACGTTTTTTTCGTCTGTAGCTGTTATCAAACTGGCCGCATGATGCACCAGGATAAAAACGCTGGCTACCTTCTTACAAGATTCTTCGAGATGGTTGCTAATATCCTGTGCTAACCCTTGCTCATTATTATCTGTCAGAACGAGCAAATAGATTGTTGCCTGCCCGGTTGGAGGTACACCCAAATAAAAAACAGCTTGTACCGAGGGTGCCCTCTCTTTGATAATTGCCACAAGCTGACCTAACTGGTCATGCTGGTCCGAAGTGATTATAGTATTGAGTTTGTATACCACTGGTTCGGGTGTTTGGATTCGGGCGGGATTTGGGGTTCCATCGTTACTTTGAGCAATGTCATTTAAGTATGGGTCACCAGACATACGCTGATGAATCAAGAATGCTGCACCATAGAGTTTTTGCAGATGTTCATACACGGCAATGATCTTAGAGGATTCCATCCATTTATCCGCTGACTGGTTGGATAAACCGCTTTCAAGCCACTCTTCTAATTGTTCACGATATTCCTGAAGGCTAAAGCCATTGAAAAATGCCTCTATCACAGCCAAAGGATTTATCAATTCCGCGTCGTTCAATAGCGTTGGAAAGTGCGACCAATTTTGTTTTTCGCATTCGAGTTGTTCCGCGTTTTTTGCGATGGATTGGCTATAGTGGTGATACCCGTTCCTATAAGCGGCATTGATCAGGTAAGAAGCTTCAACTAATTTGAGGTTGTTTTTATATGCCGTATACAAGCTAACAGGACTTCCCTTGGGGTCGACAAAAAAGCTTGGCTCAAGGATAGCTTTTCGCCATTTATGCAGTTCCTCAATATGTTGCGGGAGCCACGCGGATGAAAAAAAGTCGTCCAAGACTTCTAAGGGATTTGCTATTTGCGCTGCTGGCAGGTTTATCGGCAGGTGCTCCCACTGGTTAAAAATATGTTCTGACATAACCTTGCTTTTAATGCCTGACTAAATTGACAGGCATTTCAAAGAAAATGCAGATATTAGCCGTACCGAACCACACGCGGTTGTACTTTACAAATCGCGGGTTGTTTCTTACATTTACAGAATACCAATACCTTTGACCTATGGCAGAGACTATACATATCGGACGAAAAATAAGTAAGATTCGCGAGTTGCGTGGCATGAAACAGGAAGCGTTAGCCGCCCTTTTAGGCGTTAGTCAACAAAGTATTTCCAAGATTGAGCAGAGCGCCGACGTTGAAGATTTAGCTTTGGATAAAATTGCCGTTGCGTTAGGAGTCACACCTGAAGCGATCAAAAATTTCAGCGAAGATGCTGTCTTGAATATTATCAACAATACTTTCACAAGTCACGATACCTCAACTTTAAATGCAATTAATTTTCAGCCTACGTTTAATCCGATTGATAAGCTTGTTGAAGTATTTGAAGAAAACAAAAAATTATATGAGCAGCTTTTAGCAAGTGAACGTGAAAAGGTCGAGTTGCTGAAAAATCAAGGGAAGTAAATCCCTAAAAACAATTATATAAGTTAAAGGGGTGCGATAGCACTCCTTTTTCATTTAAAAATAAACCCCCTGGCACTCGCTGCTTGGGGGTTTAAACCTAAACCTTATCACAATTCGGCATTTTGAGTAGCCGATTGAATGACAAATTTAAAGAAAAAAATATAGCATTACGGATTGGAAGCGTATCCTTCGCAGAAGATATAGCGGAAAGCCGGACCCCGATGATAATCGGGGAAATGCCCAGATAAACAAAATCACCTGGAGTTCGTGCGCGGATGCTGCTTCCTACGCCTGTTCCGTCCCAGAATCGCTTCATCGTCGATATCATCGCTTATAGCGATATCCGGTACCGGGTAATAATTGTCCGTAGCTTCAACCGAACGTTCCTTTGCAGGGTTGTAATCGAAATCAACTTCCGGGAGAAATCGAATGGCATCATCTAACTGCTGATTCTCATCGTTTGTATTTCGCACTTTCTTACCATTCGATAGTTCTAGTGTTCGGCGCGATTAATTAAATTTAGTTACAGTACGTTTATTTGCTTCCGAAATGGCAGCATTATCCCTTTTAAAAGCTAATTCAAGGCTGTTTTTAATAATAATATTTTAGGTCATTATTTACTACGAAAGCATTTTGATAATTGATTTTTTGCCAATCACGGCCCGCTTCAATTTTATATAAAGTACGAAGCTCATAACCAAATTGCTGTTGGATTTCTTTCAGCCTCTTGCGTTTCCACCAAATCATATAAAATTCATTTCGGTAACTAAATATCAGCCATTCCTCATTAAAAATGCGTCCTGGTGGTGCGTTGGAAAAATAATCCAATATAAGGTCCTTCAAGCTGTAAGGAAGGTTAAAAGGGTCAATAAAGGGCAAAGAATTGTTAAAGCTTCGCTCAGGGTCTATGCCATTAAGCTTTGGAATGTAATGCCGGGAAACGATGTGGACGTAACTATAAACATTGATGGAAAACCATCTACCGGCAGCCTGAAATAGTACGAAATCGCTTTTGTTAGCCCTGAAAAATGCTCTGGTTACGTAGTACATATAAAACGCATTCAGCTGTTGCTCAAGTGCCTTGCGTTCGTAAAAAAACCGGCCGTACAAGCCCTGTTTTCGTATTTGTTCGAGTATTTCAATTTTTCGGTGATATTCCAGCCTTACCTCGTGCAAATAGGCGTCGGAGTATGTTGAAAGCAATTTCGCCTTCCAGTGATCAAATAAAACATAGAAATTATTTTTATCTGCAGCGATCTCGTGCGGCTCAAGGTATTTTACTCCGTTAAAAGCAGGCATCAAAAAATCGAGATTTTCCTGGTAGGTAAGGAATAATTGTTTGAGCAGGGCATCTGCACAAAAATCAAGTTCATATACATTGAAGACAGCCTCTTTTGTTTCCTGATCTACATACACTCGTGGCAAAAATCCGGTAATGAATTCTCTTTCGTGAGGCAACAGCTTTTTTGTTTCCTTCTGACGTACCTTGTGGAGGTAACGGATCTGAGCAGTAATTTTTTCATTTGGAGTACCCTCTCTGACAATGTACTCCAGTTCGATTTTTGAATACAGCATCACTTTCCGCGTTACAATGACCGGATAAATTCTTCCGCATAAAGTGCCCCCTGTTGAACAACCACAAATTTTTCCTGCGTGCAGTGAATAGTATGCCCTTTCCGGTCAAAGATAACAAAACGTTTTTCCTCATCGAGACTACACCCGTAGCCTTTTGAAGAAACGATGCCGATAAGGCTATTGGCAATTTCATGTCCGTGAGGCTTTGCTTCCAGGCGAAGATTATCCTTGTTGGTTTTAAAAAAATCCAATACCGTTGCAGTAACCAGGTTTCCGGTGTCGGCCGGATTAAAGCTTATATTTTTATTTTTTTCAGTTCTTTTTCGCAATAATATTAGGAACGAGATCGGGGCAGGTTTCTGGTCGTTTACCCCTGCTATTAGCCCTTCAAAATAATCGACCCCTGCTATCTCTTTGTCGAATACCATCCTTTCCGCGTGGGGAACGGAGTAAGATAGATAGATGATATTTTTGTCGGTAGTCTTATAAGGGAATTTACCTTTAAACTCTACTACTATTTCTACAACGGCATCCCGTTTGCTTACCGAGCCGAGATATTCCACGCCTTGTTCTGAACGGGTATGGGTATAACGGGCGCTAAAGGCTGTTGCATTTTCATCATACGCAAAAGTTAACTTATCTGACCTTGTATGATCAAGAATATCTTGGTCTCTCGTTTCTGTGGTTATTGTGCTGCCGTAATAATAAAATACGTCATAATCCCCACAGCATGGGATGAGTGTTTTGTCTTCTGCGCGTTCATATTTCGGTTTCAGCCACTTGTGCAGGGCGTGGTCACCATCTGTAAGACTGCTGATCACCTTACTTGGTAATGTAAGACGGTTTTGAGATCTTTCGGATAAAAACTTCCTTATATCAACAGGTATCTGGTCAAAATCAGCTTTGTTGTCTTTTGGATTCAGATTGATCGCAAAATTGGTAAACTGTTCCGCCGTTGGAAGCTTGTGTTTGTCATGTCCAAAAAACGTTGGAGTAAAAGTGTCCATCCGCAGCCAAACCGAAACTTTTGTAATATACCTGCCTGATAGCAGGGAGTAGTAGGTCAGGTAACCGAGTAAAAGTTTTGGGTTTTTATCCGTTCCTAACTGCATCACTGAAAACGCAACTGTTGGATGGTCGGCATCCGCAATTGCCTGGTGCATTTCAATCACTAATGCTTTGTGGTTTTCATCCACGGTCACGAGACCTTTGTAGGCGACAGGATCGAAATTGTGATCAGCGTCCCTGTATTTACTTAGCATATAAATAGAATAATTACCGGGCCCGTAGCTTTTTATTTCAATGGGGCTAATGGAAATGCCATAATTCGATTCACTTATGTTTCGTGCATCCGTTCTTCGAAAGCAGAACCATTTAGAATTGGAAAAATTGGGTTTTAGTTCCCCTTCCTTCCAGAAATCCCGGTGATTTTCCCAATAAGCGAGGTATTCCGCTGCGCTAAACGCTTTATTATTGTTGCTGGTATAACTTTTAAAGTTTGCTTTTATCGCCAAAAGGCACTCCAGATCATCCTTATCTTCGTGGTTTTGGCTAACCTTACCTTTTACGATTTTTATCGCGAGGTCAATGATGGTGTTTACTCCCTCAGCGCTGATTTTCAATCCCTTGTTTAGAAACCGTTGTTGACCGGATTCCTCATCTACTCCAAGTTGCCCGTGGGTATCCTGGAGTTTCCTTGCCTTTGTCCGTTCTATCCTGTCAGGCTTTGCAGTTTTCACAATGTCAAGTGTCTTTGTCTGGATCGCGCTGCAAACCAGCCTGACATGTTTGACTACTTTATAACTATAATCATACTGTATTTTCTTTATGCCACCATCGCTCTCTATTCCGTCACGAAACCAGGACTCTTCCGTTTCGTCATCAAATATAATTTTATCAGCATCTAAAGGTGTTTCTTTTACCCAGTCATTGTTGGTGTCGAGCAATTTTTGGCCCTTGTCGATAATAGGTGGGAATTCAGCTTGCTGTTCCGCAAAGTTCTTGATGATAACAAACCAGGGTTTGCGTAAAAATCTACTATCAATGACTGCCATGTTTAATTGTAAGGTTTGAAGGTTACCATTACCAAAAATATTTTTTTCGGTAATGGCCAATTAATGAGCTAAATATAAACAGAAACTGATGAGGCAATATATTTTTTGTAGTTATTTTTTTAAATTAAATTATAAAATCCTTAAAATTTCCCTTTTACCATTCGCGTTTTTTGCTGTTTTCTAAAAATAGCGTGCCTGTTAATCGGAAATTCGTAATGCTCTTACACCAAATATTCCCTCTTTCCTCTTTTACCATTACCAAATGCGGTAATTATTAACGCTTTATGGTAAATGGAAAAATTAATTTTTGATGAAAATTAATTTTGTAGCTGAAAATAACTACATCCTGTAGTTTTTAAAAGAAAGGGGGTAAAGGAAATTCATATTTTACAATTCTTCGTTCAACTTTTTCTATTTCACAATTAACGTTACTAAAATTTTAACAGGATCAATAAGCTTTAAAGGTTTGCTTAGCGGGCATGCCGACTAAAAAAGTTTGCCGATCAACACACAAAATTCATTAATGGCTCAGTACACTAAACCAAAAACAAGTGCGTAAATAGTTGCCAACGGGCTGCATTTGTTTAAAACCGTTGTGAGATAACAAAATTTTAAATTTTTACATCAAACAATATGATAGTAGAACAATGCATCTCACCATCAGCCGGGGACGGCGATGATGGCAAGCCTGCACCGGCGTTGCAGGCCATAACCGATAACGAACTGATCAAAAAACTGTGGTTCAGGTTTTTTGAAGAAAATAAGACGGGCTGCTTTTTTGCGGCCATGGTGGCAAAGGCCCCTAATGCGTACGGATGGTTTGGGGAGATAACCCACCTGTCCGCCGAGGCTATAAATCAAGCCATTCAAAAGGCCATAATTGATCCGGGAATTAATACGATATCCCTCATATTTCCCGGTGTAAAAACCCAGGCCGACCTTGCCGGCTTTCTCGAGGTTTTAAATGAGGTGCAAGGCATCACGGTTGAATCACAAACCATATATGACGGTCATGTTTGTTTAGCCTATCGGTTAAAGGTTGGTAAATATTCATCCTGGGTTACAGGTTTTGGGCCCTTTGATTTTTTACCACAAACAAGGCGTGCCCCTTTTGCGGGTATCACCTTAAGGGTAAAGCCAAAACCAGTGTACGAATGGGTGTTAAAAGCCTCCAAAGAAACCGAATTACATTTGGCGGATATGGATATCAATGTTTTAAAGGAAATTCCACGAGCTACTTTCGAGCAGCTTTGGAAAATGTGTTTCAAACGGGTCAAGTTTATTTTGGGGCATGATCCGGATCTTAAAAGCGCCGCTAAAACCACCTACAATTTGCCTATCGAAAGATCATATGGTAAGTAGGCTTTTTATAAAAAAAGAACGTTCTGGTCAAATGGTGCCGGTAACTTCTATGCAGTTAACCCCGGAGCAAGGAATTGCTTCGGGAGTTTTTTGTTCCCCGTTCAGGCAGATTTTGATCAATACGGAGGAAACACTTCGATCATTCGGTATTTCACCCGGGCAATTATGGGAGAATATTTTACTCGATCAGATAGATATCCACTCAATTCCATCAGGCTCAATAATTCAAATTGGGAATGTTCAACTACGTCTTACCTTTCATTGCGAACCCTGCTTTAAAATTAAACACATTGTTGGCCCAAAGACAATTTTGCATCAGCGCGGATATTTAGGCCAAGTCATTAACGCTGGAACCATTCGGAACGGTGACCCAACTAAACTGATTGATGTGCGAATGGAAGCTATTCCATATGACGCGGTTGAGCGAATTGTCTGGTTTTTAAAAAAGCATTCCAAGCCCATTTTTGCATCGGAACTAATTTGGGAAGTGGGCCTTGCTCCATCCTATTGCCGTGCCTTACCAGCCATTATCAAAAAACACAAGGAAATCGATGGTAAAATGATATTGTTCAAAAATGATAACCAGCAATTCTCGCTTTTTTAAACTTTACCTTCTGTTTGTCCTGGACATTTTCTTTCTATGCCTGTTTCTTCCCAAGATCGCCTCATCATCAATATCGTCAGATATTTCAACACCTATAACGCTGCGGTAAGCATTTGTTTCGTCGAATGATTCAACAGCCCGCAACTCAATTTCTGTCTGTACATTTTGGAGATGATCGCCATTTTCTAATGTTTTTGGTTGGATAGATTGCAGGTTTACACCGCCGTACGCGGTTTCATTCGTAACGTTCTGTACATCCGCACCTGGTGTTAACTCAAACTTATTAGTCGTTCTGTTATTAGCAGCGGCAATGGCCGCATTGTCAAAATTGGGGTTAAAAGGTATCTTTCTGATAAGCTCCGCCCATTTAAATTGATTTCCCAAAGCTTGTCCTTTTGCTTTAAAATCCTTGAAAAAATAAGTAATTCCGGATACGCGTCCTGTAGATGCCTGGTTAAATAAAAAATATATGCCCATTTTTTCTCCGTCAAGGATAAATTGGGAAATAGAGTCTGGTTTTTCAGCGAACAGGTGTATCAGCAACTCTTGTAACAATAATTTATTGGAGGACTTGCCGGTTCGCAAAATCATTGCGATTTCATCCCGCGTGGGCGATTTCCGTGATACAGCGTTACGGTGTTGCCTGGCTATATGGATATGTTGTTCCGTAGTTCTAAAGCTACCACGCTCTAAAGACTTATTGATAACCTGCTCTACTGCTACAAAGCTACTTTGTTCAACAGCTATAAGGTTATATCGGTACTCTAACTCCCTAAGTATAGCCTCACTCTTTTTATAATTGTTGCTATCGGATACAACGTTCCCATCAAAACAGATACGATTTGCCAATAAATGAATATGAGGATGGTCACTATCGTGATGCCTGAAAATGATGTACTGGTTATTTGAAAAGCCTGAGGCTTCTAAATACTCAAGCGCAATGGCCAACAGTTTTTCGTTGGACAACTGGGCTTGTTCCTCTTTTGGGAAATTTAAACTGGTATGGTACACATACCTGTTTAAATTTGGCCGCAGGCTTTTCACTAACTCCACTTCCTTATTGATGAAAGCGACATCCATAGATGCGAAATTAGTTCCCAGCAATTCAGCCCGTTTGCTTAAATCAGGGTGATTGAGTTTCTTTAGGTTATATCTTAAAGCCCCTGGAAAGCTTTTACCGATTTTCTGAATTGCTATCATCTAGTAAAAGGCGGATAATGGCCTCAAGGTGTTCCGAAAGCTTCGATAGCAACATATTGATCCCGACAGGAAACCTGCCCGAATTACCGACACGAGCCAATTGATTAATATTGACACCTATCTTTTTAAGTTCCAAATAAGTGGCTAAGTCAATTTCTGATAGCACCGGCTTTGGAATCCGGCCATCAAGAATTTTCAGTCGGGCAAATGAATATGCCTTAAGCCCAACGGTTTTTGCAGCCCGTTCTACCAATTTGCGCTCTTCAGGGTTTAGCCTAACTATGAGCCTATAAGTTTTTTTGTTTTCCGTTGCTTTCCTGGGTCTTGCCATGAAACAAAAGTCACCCCACAAAAACAAGTTATTTCAGGAGTAAAACGGTAGTACCGAAAAATAAAAATTCACTAAAATTTCATTGTCATTATTATAGTCTAAGCCGTCAATTCATAAAATGCACACTTACCTTTGTTCCTTTGCTATAGATAACTAAACCCAACCAAATGATTAAGTACGAAACCGAACAATTTAATTCCTTCGCAAAAATTTTAAGCCCTATGGCTGATTTTGACGTTCGATATACGTTCTTTTATGACGAGACAAACAACATTAAGAAACTTCATCTTAATAAAGGCGATTTCAACGTAGCCTTTTCTTCGAATTTCGTACTCGGTGGGTTGACTTTTCAAGGTGACAGACCCGACGTTAGCAGTATATTTGAAGGGCTATCTTTACAGGGAAATACAAAAGAAGTTAAGTTGAAACATCTTGCATTTGGCGACTTTTTAGAATGCCTTACTTCAAGAAAACTTACCCCTTTCCTGGAGTATTTAGTAAACTCGCCCTTATATATGCACTTTTCGTCGCTCAATCTATTATATTATTCCATCGTTGATATTGTAGATTCAGCAATTGCCGGAGCAGGGGACTCAGTAAAAATAACCCCTCAAACCATTCGTCGGTTAAAGAATGATCTTTACAAACTGTGCCGCTTAGAAATCGACAAGGTAGTGCCCTTATTTGTCAAATACGGTTATCCGGACATAAAACAAATCGAGTTGGTAAATTTCGTATCGGAGCTGATGGACTTGTTCAAGCAGTATGCCGATGATGACGAATATAAAATGGGATTGATCATGCTTCAAGGCCTGTTTACTGAAGCACTTGCAAACGACTCCCTTCCATTCATCGTTGATGAAACTAGTCTGATACTAATTAATGGATTGGTTCATTTTTACATGAGGCCGATTTATACTTTTTTGAATTCAGAGCACCTATTCGATAACGAAACCGAAATTGAGGCAGCCTTTGCAGAATATGAGATTATTTATAAGGGTAAGACAATAACCAATTATTCCTTTCTTGACTCGAAAGATGACGTTTTAACACAAGCTTCGGACATAATTGTTGGATTTGTCGGTAAGCTTTCAAAATTTTTTAACACCCACAACGCGATCCAAATCGAACAAAAGCTGACATCAATGACACCGCTGCAGGCTAAAAATCTTGATTTGTATCTTGACCTCGTATTAAAGTCTGATCGGTTAAACCCAGGATTTTTTCATTATGCTGATAGTGACGATGACCATTCAAAAAACCAGTTGCTATTTCAACTTCGTAGAAAATTGTAATGAAACGTTTATAATAGAATCTTTAATTAAGAACACTATTCATTCTCCGAAAACAAACTTTTTAAAGCTGTTTTCTGCCATCAACATTATTCTGAATATGCTGAACAAAGTGAAGTATATTGGGTCCGGGTATCCCGGCAAGCCGTTTGGGGGCACCCAAAACATGGCTTGCTTCTATTAGTTTGATTAAAAATATCTAGATATCGTTTTACCCAATGGCTTACACGAAAGCATTTTAAAGGGAGCAATTCCGATTGGATACACAGTCTTTGATTTATCCATAATTTAGTTAACTTCACATCTTTCATTCAGTAACAACCTAAATTATTGCCTTCATCGAACTTATCGCATACCGTCAATGACATTCGTAAATCCCATACAAGTATTAGGCTTAGAAGACTACGAACTTTCAGAAATTACCCCCGCCGTAATAAAAAAATCGAAGAAGGTCATTTATGCGGAAATAGAACTGTCGGACGACGGCATTTTTGATAATCTTGGCACAAAGGTTTCAAAATCGGAAGTGGAACGAGTTGTGAATGATTTGGACGATCCAGACAAACTTGAATTTTACCTATTCATTGCCAAATACCCTGATTTACAGTCTTTTTTGTCAAAAGGAGAGGCGCGATTTGTCGAAAACTTCCGGAACGAGGGCATGTTTTTACTGCCGGCGTTCATAAAATTTATTAGCCCTTTTTATGCGGCAAGATTTGACAAAGTAATTTACGAAGCATATGTTTCTGGTACTTTTGTATTTTTTAAAAAGGCCACTTCTGTCAAATCGTTAACAACACCATCGGATTTATTACTTTCTTATAGACAACTTTCAGGCTATATTAATGACACAAAGGGAGAATTAGATCAGATTGTCGCAGGTCTACGAAATAAGGTCACGTCATATACAAATGATTCGATTAAAGCAGCCATCAGTCAATATAAGCTTAAACTTAGCTCCCCCAAATTAAACTGCTTGCCAATTCTGTTTCAGGATCGGCGCAATGCTGTGGCCCTGTCCTTCAGAAATTTATCCGTTAATGTTTATAATTTTTTTGATGACCCGCAATTAGCATTAGATATCATAAAGTACGCACTAAGTTTTGAGGTCAATGGGTTGGATAAATCCGAGCTGGAAAAAGACCTTGCCGAAATCACTAAGCTAAAGGAAGAACGAGAAGAGGCGTCGAAGTACGATGGTATTATTAAAAAATATGCTGGAATACTATCCGAAGGCGACAGCCTAAACGCTAATGTCAAAAAAAAGGTAGTCAATCCTACTTCAGTGATATCATGGGTAAATAGTAAAATATCTATCACTGAAATAAACGCGTTTCCCCAGGCATTAAACGAAATTAAAAGTCAAATAGCGCTTGTCATTAGAAGTCTTTCCGTTTCTGTATGGAATGAGTGGGAAGACATTGATAACGCCGTTAGGCTTATTGATAAGGCTATTACAATAAGCACAACTGACAGCACTGTAAAGCAAAACTTGAAAGAGGCAAAAGACAAGCTTTCACAATTGAAAATTGATATTACTAATAGAGAATTGCAGAAGCTTACGAGATCATTTAATCTGCCAACAACCACTCCATCAAGAGCAATCACTCAACCAACTGTCAAACCAACACATAACAAATCACAAAAGGATAATTCTGGGTGTTTGGTTTTTATTGGGATCATAATTGTAGTTGCAATTATCATCGGGATAGCAAATAGTAAAAAATCTCAAACCTATACTTCAAATTCATCGACCGATACCACCAAGGTTGATACAACTAGAGCTGTATCCAGTGTTCCTTCCCAACCTGTTGCACCTATCCATGAACCAAGTAAATATTCTGGCAATAGTCTACACACCGGCGCGACCCCCTATAACAATTGTTTCGGAATTGGGGGTTGGAACGGTAACTCATGGATTAAGTTTACAAATGACAACACAGTTGACGCTATAGTTTGCTTGGTTGACAGCTTGACCGGCAGTACCATTAGAAATAATTATATTAGAGCAGGTAGGGTTTTTAAAATGAAGCAAGTTCCCCCAGGTACGTATTACGTTAAAACATACTCAGGCCTAGATTGGGACCCCGAGATGAAAAACGGATGCGGATTTAATGGCGGATTTGAAAAATATCCCACCTTCAATACTTCAATTGGAGTTTACAATGCAATTCCAATTACTGATGATGGATTTCAGTATAGCACCTATCAAATAAATCTTTCAAAAATCATTAATAACACTTCGTCCATTCAATATAGCGAAATGGCATTCTTTTTTAACAATCAAACTCAATAATTATGCAAGAGCAAGTGAAAATTCCAAGATTATATACTGACATAATTAATCAGATTTTTGAAATCGAAAAGAAATTGAATCTGATCAAAGAATCGAATTCCATTCAGAGAAATGTCAATCGATTGAAGGAATGCTTCGAAAATCTAAAAACGCTATCAGATGAACCAATGAGTATCATATACAAAGACCCCATTGGAGAAGATTATAATGAAACAAGAACAGATTGCGAGGCAAGCATTGCGGGAACTGGCACTGAGAATTTGGTCATCGTTGAGGTAATTAAGCCTATAATTTATTGCCAGTTAAAAGGTCAAAATATTATTGCCCAAAAAGGAATTGTAATAGTAGAAGAACAAAAAAATTGAAATTATGGAAAATATCAACTTCGGGATTGACTTAGGAACTACCAATTCGGCTATCGCAAAATTCATCAAGGGAGAGGTCCATGTTTTCAACAACCCCACAGACTTTGGCCGTAACACATTACCGTCCGTTGTCGGATTTCGCAAGGATAAAATTATTGTCGGTAATCAAGCCAAAACCTATTACGAAAAAGACCCTAAAAGTGTTGTTGGTGTATTCAAACGCCGGATGGGAACGTCGGAAAGCTTTAAAATAAAAGCAATTAACGAATCCAAAAGTCCAGTTGAATTATCCGCTATAGTCCTCAAAGAATTAAAGACCTTTCTTCCTCCCGGCGAAATTATAGACGCGGCTGTCATAACTATACCTGCCTCATTTGATACCACTCAGGCCGGCGCTACAAAGGAAGCGGGTATGTTAGCCGGATTCAAGCAAGTCATATTGTTACAAGAGCCGATTGCAGCAAGTTTAGCTTATGCCAATATGAAAAAGGAAAAAGACCTTACCGACGGTCAATGGTTGGTGTACGATCTTGGTGGTGGTACTTTCGATGTAGCGTTAATAAAAATCGCTGATGGCGAAATGAGAGTGCTGGATCACGAAGGCGACAATTTCCTAGGCGGCGCAGACTTTGACCGGCTTATCATTGAAAAGTTGATAGTGCCGCAAATTGAAGCTAAGTATGCGATAAATGATTTACTGGACGCCTTTCAGAGTGGTGCGGGTAGGCTCAATGGGAAATATTACGCATTATTACACCTCGTCGAGCAAGCCAAAATTTTATTGTCAGCCAAATCTTCTTCAGAAATCGAGGTTACAGGTTTTGAAGATCAAGATGGTAATGAAATAGATGAAGAAATCATTATTTCTCGCAGTGAATTCAATGACTTGATAAAACCTTATGTTGATTCCACGATTGATATGATAAAAAAAATTCTGACAAGAAATTCTCTTAATCCGTCAGATGTAGAATTTACGTTAATGGTTGGTGGCTCAACATATATACCTTACGTTAGACAACGTGTTGAAGAATTGCTACAAATACCGATTAATTGCGAAATTGATCCAACGACTGCCGTCGCAATTGGCGCAGCTCACTATGCTTCATCGAAAGCGAAGGAGTTTTCATCTGCAAAGCAAACGGGCAATAACAGTATTATTAAGATAAAAGCCGCTTATTTAAAGTCCTCTAAAGAAAAAGAAGAATTATTTTCGGCAAAAATAACCGGGAATACAGAAGGGCTTTTTTATAGAATTAAACGTAGTGATGGTGGTTTTGACACTGGCTTGAAGCCGTTGTCGGCTCGTATTAGTGAAGACCTACCATTGGTTGAAAACGTTTATAATTTTTTTGATTTAACTGTTTACAATACAAATAATGATATTGTCGAGACTGACTTAGAGCCGATAGGGATAAATAGTGGTTTCGGTATTAGTGGTCAACCACTACCAGAAGACATAAGCCTAGAAGTTGATGACGAGGATATTCCGGGAGCCACAAAACTCCTTTTGATTTTTCAAAAGAATTCTGTCCTTCCACTTAAAAGAACGATAACTCGACAACTTAATAAAACAGTCATCAAAGGTTCTACTGATGAACTCATTAGGATTAATGTACTTGAAGGTCCTCATACAGCATTACCTGAGGCTAATAAGAGAATTGGCTACTTTGAAATAACTGGAAAGAATCTTAGCAGAGATATCCATAAGGGTTCAGATGTTGAAATCACCATTCAAATGACGGAATCCAGGGATTTGACCGTGGCTGCATATTTGACTATGGCCGATCAAGAATTCAAAGAAGTCTACAATCCTAAAGAAAGAACTACATCTATCAGTATTTTAAAGGTGGACATAGAAAACCTTTCAGAGAAGTTGGAAGAAGAACTGGAGCATGCAACGGAAACAGAAAACTACGAGGCAGCTAAAGAATTGCTCAATATCCAAAAAGAGATGGAATTGATATCAGCGAATGCCTCCGAGCTATCAGATGATGATGTTACTGATAAACGCTACCAATTAGAAGATAAAAAAAGAAAAGTTGCATTGGATATTGGAAATGCGACAATTGATAAGCGCCTAAATGCAGCAAGAGCGGAGTACTTTGACGCAAAACGTGAGTGTGATGATCTTTTAAACGAAAATGGCAATGATCACGAAAGAAAATATTTTAATGACATTGTCGCTCAAGAAAATGCAGTGCTAAGTTCAAACAATCCAATTAAAATCAAAGAATTTGCAGAATCACTCCATTCCATAAAGTTTAATATTATGTGGAGAACACCGGATTTTCTAATTTCCCTTTATGACTTATTGATTAAAGATTTGCATAAAATGAATGATGCGAGCCAGGCTCAATCATTGGCCGATGCGGGGAGATTCGCAATCGAAAGCAAGAATTGGTCTCGACTCAGTGAAATTGATAGAGGGTTATTGAATTTGCTTCCCAAAGCTGCACAACAGGAGGCAACACGTAAAATCGGTTTCTAATGACCTTGCTAAGCCAAAATGCATTTGAACTAGGAACGCTGCTTTTTTTAAGCTCAGCGTTAACAATATTAGTGTATGCTTGGCTATGCTCAATTTGGAAAGTGAAAATCATCGAGGTTACCATATTGTCTAACCCATGGTTTTCACTTTCCAAAAATATCGTCGGTGGTGTAAAATACAATTTAGGGTGGCTACCCACGGGGACTTCAATCACACCTTTGGGTGTTTTAGAGGAAGAGTTCCTCAGTCTTCCGGAAGATGAGCGATTTAATGCATTCAGAGGCCAGTCTAAATTTAAGCAAAGCGTTATAAGGAGATCTCCGAGCGCGACTTGGTTGCTATTGATGATCATAGCCTACTATGCGGTTAATATTAGAAACAACGACATATACTCAAATGCGTATGAGGTTGAACAATATTGTGTTATTGCCTTAAAAACATTATTGATGCATTCATTGTCACACGAGGAATTCTTGAAATATACTAAAGAAGTATTAAAAGATAAATCGATTACAATTTTTGCATTCATCCTAATCATGAACCTTCAGATTATTGCAATTCCTATCAACTGGCTTTTTTTATGGATCGCATCTGACAACAAAAAGACTATTATCAGAAAATTTGCGACTGGTTTGGCTCTTGCTTTTATGTTCTACGTTATATTCTGGAGGATTCCATCTTTCACATTTTCATTTTTCACATGGCAGAATGCGATTAGGTATATACTAAGCGCATTTTTGGGAATTTATCTTGCAGCCATCATTGCATTTTTTATTGTGCTATTAAATGCGAAGAGAAGCAATTCCCAATAAGAACTGCAATAGCCACCTTGAGAGGTTGTTGGTAGATCGACGATCTATTCGGGTTGTCTTACGTAGGGTATGAGCAGCCAAATGGCCAGCGGGTCCAGATGGTGTTAATCAAAGTAAAAAAGAGACTGGATGTGAGCAATAAAAATGACATTAAAGAATATTATAAATCAACGACTAAATGACTGCCTCTGAAAAAGGAAGATACGGAATACTGGTTGGGAAAGGATATTTTCCGGAAGAATTACCACCGTGTTTTACCAGCGAGGATCTTGAGGCAATAGTCAAAAAAGCCAATTTTAATATTGGGAATTATAGCCGAAATCCCGATGATAAGGAGTTGTTAAAATTTTCTAAGCTTATTCCGTTTTCGATTCCCCATCTTCGCGGATATCGCCGGATGCTAAGTATACCTGGACCTTTCCATTATACCCAACTCGCACACACACTTGTGATAAATAGAAATGCCATTTCGTCTATCATAACCGCCTCTGAAATGTCAGTTTTTCGGGATTATGATGCAGCCCTGACGTCGGCACGATATATTTCGAAACCTGATTTTAAAGCGCTCACAGAGCAACGTATTCTAAAAGCTACAGGCTATCGTTATCTACTGGTGGTCGACATATCTAGGTTTTATGCCTCTATTTATACGCATAGTATCCCATGGGCGATACATACCAAGGCCGTCGCGAAAGCTAATGATAGATTTACCCTCTACGGAAACATGGTCGATCTGCATACACGTCAGTGTCAGGACAGACAAACGATGGGGCTGCCGGTCGGCCCGGATAGTAGCAGGATCATTTCAGAAATTATCTTGGCCACAGTTGACAAAGGACTTCAGGAAACTTTAAGTGATTTCAAAGGCATTCGAAACGTTGATGATTACTATTTATACTTTAAGACCTATGCAGATGCGGAACGAGGAAAAACGTTGCTGCAAAAATTGCTGCGTGAGTATGAACTCGAATTAAATTTAGCCAAAGAAAAGATCATTGAACTTCCTGAGATCATGGAAAGCGAATGGAAGTCAGCCATTCGCAGGTTTCGGTTTCGCCGTAAGGCTGAACATGAACGATCTGACCTGATCATGTTCTTTGATATGAATTTTTCTTTCGCCAAAAAATATCCAGACGATATGATCCTCACTTATGCCATCGCGAAACTTCGGGGATTGTCTGTACATCGGAGTAACTGGAAAATCTTTGAGGCTTTTCTTCTCAACGCAATTGTGCTGGAACCAAAAGTGGTCCAGCAGGTGATTTATGTATTTCTGATCAATCGCGAGCGCGGCGTTAGAATTGATTGGCCCAAGGTACAGGGAGCAATCGAAGCTTTTATGTTATTTCATGCAGAACATGATCATCATTTTGAATTAGTTTGGTCATTGTGGTTTTTCCTAAAATGCGAGATAGAACTCTCCGCCGAAGCGGTTAAAGGCCTGAACGCCAGCAATAACGACTTAGTCATACTTCTACTATTGGAACTGGAAAGAAAAAATCTATTAGGGAAACCGCTAATAAAGCGTACATGGCGGCAATTAATAACCAAGGAAAATCTTGTCTCGGAGCACTGGCTTTTGGCATATGAGAGTGGTGCCGGGCATTATTTAGGCACTGATACTTCGCATATTGAAGAAGTAGAATATTTTGCAATGCTTTTAGAAAAGCGTGTCAGATTTTTTAAACCGGACGACGAGGCCCAGGAGGATGAACACGTGATTGAGCCGAAATCATCATTAGCAAAAGAGTTAGAAAGCCATGAAAACCGGGATGATGATGACGACGATATAGAAGACGTCTGATTTTAAGTTCAAACCTATGGACAATTACATTGCGCCATTCAACTTTGCCCACACTTTCTTATACTCTTCACCACTAAGCGTCGAGTTGGCGGGGATTACCTGATTCCATACTTCGAGGCTTTGATTCGTAAGCCATTCGGACACCTTCGATGACGGCTGGGTAAATATCTCGCCTTCAACGGCAGCATTAAATAGTTCGCCAAGTTTATTCGCAATAGTTCTGGGTACGTTATTCTTCCTCATCAAAACACCTTCATCTGTATTAACCCCATAATGCAAATAAGCCGGGATGTTTGCCATTTTCTTTTTCTCTAAATCTGATAGGTTCTCCCAATTGACCCCACTTGTTGGCATTTTTTGAAGGGCAGCCAATCCCCATGTGGCAGCATTGGCAATAACTTTATACAAGGCCTTTGTTGCTTTCTGAATAGCTTTTTGGGGGTCATCGTTTGGATAAAATTTGGTGGCTATGGCTATAATATCTTTCCCATTAACCCAGTCTATTACTAATCTCGCTATGGTTGATCGATCCATTGGTACACCGCCCGAACTCAGTTCATCAATCGATTTTCTGATCTCGTAGGTTTCCAGCATTACGCCGATCAACCTTTGCATACTCTGGTTCTGTTCCGAAAATAATTGATCTTTCCGCCAATCGTTCTGAGATAAGTTCGTTGTACGCAGCCTTGCGATCATTTGGCGCACAGACACAGTTGAAAAGCCTGTTTCATCAGCGCGTTTTGCGTCAGACATTGTTAATGTTCCGGCATACGTCCTTATACGCTCACGAAGAAAAGTGCGCTTATCCGGCGGCAACTGACGATAGCCTAAGGTGCTTTGTAGCTTTTGTTCTAACTGGGAAAGAAAAATCTCTTGTTGTTCGGTTTGCGTGCGCAAATGTGAAATGTATTGCAAAACAGCTGACCATCTTTCATCTACATATAACCACCGGCCAAAATCTTGGTCAGCATGACGCAGTGCATTGTCAATGGCCTTAATCAATTGAGAACGCAACCCTTCTGAAGCTTTCATTACATATTCGGTTACGTGTTGAAGATCGGCATCATTCTTCACGGCCATACCGACCCAACCCATGCTTTTTTGTCCTGCACGACCAACCCGGCCTGCTAAGTTCCAAAAATCGCGAACCGGCATATCGCCTAAAAATGGATAATTATAGGCTCCCATGATGACTGCTGCCACAGGGAAATTTATTCCTTGGGCAATAGTGGTAGTAGATACCAAAGCCTGGAGCTTTTCCTTTGCCATCAGATCCTCGATAAGGAATTTGATTTCGTCGGGCAGGGCGGAGCTGTGAACTGCAATTCTGCGTGATAAATATTTCGCGAGGGGAAAGTCATTGCCCAACTCACTTCTTACAAGTTTGATCAATAAATCTATGTCGTCGTCAGCTGCAAAATCTGCATCGGCCGATTCGTAAAGATGTTCAGCTATGGTGTAAGTCTCACCTACATCGCCGGCTAAGACTATAATTGGTGAATTGATATCCAAAATTGCTCCAGACAAGCAGGAGGCAAGTTTTATTTTAGATCCGCATACCTGCGACTTGGTTAGTGCTGCATTCTCACAGCTGATAAGCGGAATAACTTCACCTATTTCATAGGTTGCCTTGTCCGTATGGAGTGTTCGCAGGACTATATCATAAGTGCGATTCCTTCCGACAGCTTCAATGGCGCCAACAACACGTTCATTTGGCTGCCACCAATCCAATTCCAGTCTGATCTCTTTTCCACGATCACCCGCCAGCCAGGTCGCAACTTCTGATGAATTGGATATGTCTGGGGTCATCAACAAGAAATTAGCCAACTCACAATCGTTTTTTATCGTGGTAAGCATTAGTTCTAAGGTTAGTCCCCGCTTTTCTTCTTCAATATTATGCGCCTCGTCAACTACGGTTAGGATTAACGGCCGTTCCGCAGTCGTGCCCAATCCTTGCCTAACCAATAGACTCAGCTTCTCATAAGTAGTGATCAATACATCAAAATTCGTTTCGTTGCCATTTTCCTGAACAAGGTATTGTTCGAACCCATCCAATTCAATCGCTCCGCTGGCTTTTTCAACCTTAAGTCCTATACTGCCCAGATCTCTATTAAGTTGAACATAGATTTGATTGACCAAGGCTTTTGTTGGCACGACATATGCCACCCAGCCTCCGGTTTGCCGGAATTGATTTAAAGCTTGTAAAATCTTGTATTCAGCAATCATTGTTTTCCCGCTCGATGTTGGCAGATTAACAATGATCGCACGGTGAGCCGGGTTAAGTAATTCGCCGTCTATAATTGATTCTCTTTGCGGGTAAAGTAATTCAAAAACCCCCTTGTCCTGGCGGCTGATAAAATTGTTGAATTGAGTGACCCAATTGTTTATCCCCCGTGTAGTGTACCAGATTGTATTCCGGATCATTTTTACGGCAAGAGCTTCAAAGAATCTGAGCAACAAATCGAGTGACAGATTCCCTGTATTCTGGCAAAATTCCTTTGACCTTCCTAAATGGTAGTGTATAGAAATCTCCGGGTCCGCCGGTCGCCCTTCTATTAGGTACTTGCCTAAAATCTCAATACTTTTAGCCAAATGGTATAAGGCGACTAGTTCCGAGGCGCCGTATGGCCTGACATCTTCATCAACCTGGCCCAGAAAAGTTTTTTCAAAATCTGCTTGCTCCTCGCGAAGTTGATTGATCAAGGAAATTGAATGATCTATATCATTCCAATTCGACTTATTTACCAGACCGACCAGCGCAAAATAGCACTTCGTTAGCAAACGTTTATTCCAGGTATCCTCATAATCAATATTGCCTAAAACCGCTTCCTGGGCTTTTAAATATTGCCTTACAAAATGCCAGTGTTCACCTATATAGCCGAATGTGATAATTTTTATTTGTTCATAAATAAAATATTCAGCACCGAAATCTACTGGTAATAAACTCGCAATATCAAAATAAGTGGCACAAAATGCCTTAAAGGATTCTGTATGTTGTTCCTCCCAGTTTTCAATAATTTTTATTTCACAGAGTTCTTTGGCAAGGTTTAAAGCTGTGGAATCAGCGTCTGTGATATTAATTTTCTCAAATAAATGGGAAAGCTTATTTTTTTGAATGAGCATACCAATTCCATTAAGCATATCTGGGTATGCCTGTTCAAGGAATCGATATTTATTAATTATACTCATTGTTTTTCAGTAACAATATCAAGCCACTTTTCTTTTGCAATAGGCATGTACAACGCCATTAACCGTAACGCTAATGGAGCGGGAATAAGTGCCTTTAATTTATGATAGCTCTCCGAGACGTCATTTTCATCAGGTTCAACGTCCCTCACTAAAATTCCAATTAATTTATATGGGGCGTCGCCAGCGGCGTTAAAATAAATGTTTAATGCTTGTTTGAAATCTTCTTTAAATGCATGGCCAGCCGGGTACAATACCGCTTTACTTTGCAAATAGCTGATCAAAATCAACCTTTTTGCCCTATCGTTGTACAAATCCTTCAACTGTGATTCTATTCCCGTAGAATTAGTCATCACCTGCGGAGGGCGATTTGCCGTTTCTGAGGATGTTTTAACTTCACCGAAAAGGAATAGCACCTGTCCATCCATTTCAATGAACCCAACCAGATCAGCGCCTGTTTTATTGCCTTTTGGATTTCGGGCATCCCGCAATTCATTCCAATGAAAACGGCATTGCATATCTTGTTCCAGGAAAGCTTCAGCCATTGCCTCACCTATACGCCATTCTGGGACATCCACTTCAGGATTTTCTAGCGCTTGTATATCAACCAATAGACCTTCAGAATCGAAGCCTGTGTCAGTCTTTAGGCTTTCTAAAGCTTCTAAAAGGGACTCACGTTGTTCCAAATCTGTTAGGTTGCCCTTAACGGCGCCGGCTAAATAATTTTTGCAAGCATCTTCTTCTATGATAACACCATCATAGCCACGCAACTGCGATTCGATATGCTGATATTTAAAGTTCATGACAATCGTTTTGATAACATCGGCAAGGAATTGCCATAACTGGCCTGAGAGACCCGTATACGACGATCATCAAAAAACTAAGAGGTATTTTTGGCATATATAAAGGCAAGGTTAAGTCAAATGTAATACTATATCGCATATTTTCCAGATTAAATTGAAATAACCCCTTGTCTCTTACATAATTCAAAATTACTAAAGTTATTAGCAATTTTATAATTTTTTCAATTTGTTTGCAAAGGTAAAATAAAGCAAAAAGGTTTCTTGCAATAATTAACAATGGAGTGTCATCATGTTGGGTTAGTCATTGATTTTTAGGTTCCCCACGCTGGAATTGAACCCTTTAAATTGTCGATAAAAGCTTCATGCCCTCTGCCAAGCGGTTCGAGTTTAGTCCTGTTGGGGCTCACCTCAAGTCCAAGCGGGAGCAGGACTCGAACTAGGTCCGGTAACCAGCGGATATGAGTCCGACGCTATTAGGGAAATATAAGACCCGAGTTTTCACTCGAGGCTTTTTCGGTAGAGGAAACGTGACAAATTTCGGACCTTTTATATGATTTAAAAGAGGTAGCCGCACTCGTGTAACGTAAGTTTGAGCTATAAAAATATAAACACGTGGATTGCAAATAGTATTACGACCCGACGCTATTATAATATTTTGCCATTACTCCAATGAGTCTTATCTTGATTGTTTATCTGGTACATATATCTGCTGAAGTCTTTCTTTTGTCGAATTCGAAAGCATGGAAATTAATAGGTCAATCTCTGAATGTAATATTTTTAATGACATTAAATTTTGTGTGCGGAGATCACGTAGATAAATTCTTTTCATCTCGACAATTTCGTGTAAGTCGGCTTGCACATTTATTCCATTTAAAAAAAGTTGATAACTTCTATAAAATGCTTCTTTATTGGATATATTGTTTGACCAGTAACCTCCTCCTGGCTTTCTGACACTAGGGCCGCTGTTGTATAGTTCGGTAACGTTCGCAATGAAAGAATTCATTTTTTTTGTTATTATTTCTGTACTTCGAAAAATCAAGGAACGATCGACTTCGTCGGTTGAAATGGCAGCGTCTATTTTTTTGTAAAAGGAATTTATTGCATTACTATAAAATTTCAGTGTATCTATTTGAGGATTTATATATTTTAAAAAAACCTCCTGAACGTCCTTGTCCTTTTTGAAAGAGCGTGCGCTATACGGTATTGAGGTTTGTTTATTTAAAAAATTATTTAAATTATTTGCAAATTGTCCTATACTGTCCAGTGCGCCAATTATGAAATATCTTCTGTAATACCCATTTAAAACAGAATCGACTTTTTCTAATTGCTTAACTATATTACTATTACTTAACAGCTTGTGTTGGGATAATAAATTTCCATTGAGATTTGCTACAGCGAAATTGTACTCTTTGCTATTGACATTATTAAGAGAAATGACTGATGTTTCATTAATTGTTCTAATACATAGTTCTATGTAATTTGAAGACTGTTCTTTATACAATGCCGCTTGCTTTTCTGCATTTATCGCGTCTATGCTTTCATGAAATTGCGTGGCCATTCTTAAAAAAGATAAGCTATCGGCATGCCGGGTGTTGGAAGCGGTAATTGAATCGGCTTTTCTAATATTAGCTGCCGATGCTGAATCTAACTTTATGTCTCTTAAATGGTCTAATGAATCCTTTGACTTTTGGCGGGCTAAATTTGTCTTTTGAACGGACATATTCTCCCGTTGAAGTGAATCTGTTTCTTTAAATTGAGCATTACTTATAGCAGCAGTGTCACTATCTTTCTTTGCATTGTATGCAAAACCAATTATTGCCAAAAGAATTGTAATAAAACCGCTTAACTTAACAATAGAATCTATGAAGTCTTTTGGTTCCATTCCCCAGACTTTTCTGACCGAATCTTGGCCGCCAGTGGAAGATGCTTTTTCATTGTCCATAAGGTTTAGCATTAAATCAATTAAAGATATGGAAATTTCTAAAAACGAAATTTTCTATTCAACAATTTATAACTTGAGGCATTTAACTTTTAGTGCATGGTCGGCGTTTTCACCGTACCAAGAATTTATAAAACTGTTCAAACGAAAAAAGCCTAAAGACTTTCGACCTGGGGCTTTTGACTTCTTAAAAAGTCGCCTGGGCAGGACTCGAACCAAAATCCAAATTATTAACAATTAGATAATCGCCGACTCTAATTACAGACGAACATTTGGGATATGTAGACCTTTTCTTTTGGTACTTTTCTTTAAGGCACTTGAAGAAAAGAAAAGTACGGCGGCCATAGTTGCCACTCGCTCGATCCTTGACAAATATAAAGAATTACGCGTTTGGGTTATTATGAATATTATGTTAACTAGATTCGCGCGTAGTTAATTTCTATTCTGCCTTTAATTGATTGAAAATAAGTTATTTACAATATATTAGGATGCAGCCAACAACCTTAAATCCTGTAAAAAGGGGTTCGAAAAGCTTCCCCTACGGGCTACTGAGCGCCTCCGACTAAAAACCGGGGGCTTTTCTTATTTACAGAGATGTCAAATTTCGTTCCGCCAGGAAATGCTGCGCGCGATCCAAAACCGTACGCCGGCCGTTCGGTTTCGTTACAACGTCGATTTGATCTATATACAATTTTTTGTACATCAATAAGTTATAAATTTGGAATAGCGATTGCATTAAACCTTCTATTTGAAACCCTACACACTCCATATTGCCCTGTATGACGCAGCATTCTTCGGAATGCTGTTTATTGGCTTCACTTTTATCCTGCTGTTATGGTTCAGCAAGAAAGCAAACAGGCCCGCAAACCGCTTTTTGGCCGCAGCATTGGCTGTTGCTGTTTTGTGGATAGCCCGGATCATCGTAATTGACACCGGACTAAATATTTACGCTTCTTTCTGGAGCCGGCTACCGCTGCAATTCTCGCTGGCATTGGGTCCGCTGATCTTCTTTTATGTGCGCAAAATAACCCGTCCGCAATTTCCTTTCCGGCGTAGTGACCTGTGGCATTTCAGCCCGTTATTACTTGAGCTAAGTGCCTTTGCCTTTGAAATAGCAGAAAGTGTAAAAACAGGCGCGCCAACCTATGACACACTTGTTTTTCAGCGCGTGAACCTGGTATTACTGCTAATGGCATTCGGTTCGGTAGTTGTTTACTTATACCGTTGCCGCATGCTGATCGAAGGTTTTTATCAGCAACAAAAATTTAATGACGGCGACCGCCACAGGCATGAGTTACGATGGCTGCATCGCTTGCTGACTGTCTTCGGGATATTATGGTTGTTGTGGTTACCCTGCCTGGCCGCAGATTATTTCTTGTACAATTACCAATTGCCGGTACACCTATATTATCTCTTATATCTTCTTTTAATGCCATCATTAATATGGATAGCGGCTAGGGCGTTTTTAAGGCAAGAACCCGGAGTAATTACAGCTACAATACCAGTTTTAAAACCCTTACTTCCGGCAAACCTGAAGCAAAAGGCTATCTGGCTAAAAAAAACCGTTAAAGAAAACTGCTATTACCATGACCCTGAATTAAGCTTGGGTTCACTGGCTGAAAAGCTTGACCTGAGTGCCCATGAAGTGTCGAGGATACTTAACACTGTTCTCAAAAAAAGCTTTAATGATTTTATTAATGAATACCGGGTTCAGGACGCCATCCGGAAAATGCAGGACCCGGCTTACGATCATATCACCCTGCTGGGCATAGCGTATGAGTCGGGCTTCAATTCTCAAAGCTCGTTCAATCGCATTTTCAAACAAGTCGCCGGAAAAAGCCCAGCCGAGTACAAAAAAGAGCAATCAACTTATAATTTGGGCAGCCAGTCCCAATCTACGCCGGTAATTTCGTACCATGAAACCACCCCAAAGTGGTTTCGGGAGAAATTAAACCGCAACTTTATGTTTAAAAATTATTTGAAAATAGCCCAACGCAACCTGGTTCGCAATAAAGGTTATGCTGCTATTAATATTACCGGCCTGGCCGTTGGCATCGCCGTTTGTTTGGTGATCTTTATCATTATACAATATCAAACCAGCTTTGAGAATTTTCAGACAAAAAAAGACCGCATTTACCGGGTACTGACAGAATATCACAGTGCCGAGTCGGCCGATATTTCTTTTGGGAAAGACCTGCCGTTCCCATGGCCCGTAGGGCTAAAAACTTCCTTCCCCCAAATAGAACAGGTAGCCCCAATTTTTGCCAGTCACAACGACCAGCTGCAGATAGTTGGTAACAATGGGAACACGGAAAAAGTATTTAAAGAGCAGCACGGCGTATTTTTTGCCGGGCCGTCATTCTTCAAAATATTTGATTTTCCACTGATTGAGGGTTCGTATGCCTCGTTAAAAAATCCCGGTAACGTGTTCCTTACTAAAGCGGTAGCCGAAAAATATTTCGGTAACTGGAAAACGGCAATGGGTAAAACTATTAAAATGCAGGTAGGCGGCTATATGTTCGAACATGGTACGGATGTACTGACAGTTTCAGGTATCCTGGCTGATATACCTGCAAATACCGATTTTCAGCTCAAAGTTATCGTGGCTTACGGGACAGGATTTACCGGCGATTACCTGGCAAGCTCGCACGATTGGAATACAACGGTATCAGGCTATGGTTGCTATATTTTGCTGCCACCTAATTCATCCGCCGAAAATTTTAATCAGCAACTAAGCGCATATTCACGCAAAGTGGAGTCGGCTACGAACAAGGACAGTCATGTCATACAGCCATTAAGCGCGGTGCATTACGACGCTCAGGCAGGTAATTACAGCAATAGAACCGTCAGTCGCCAGTTGCTTAACGTATTGTGGCTCATCGCAGCATTTATCCTGTTAATTGCATGCGTAAACTTTATCAACCTTTCCACTGCGCAAGCTGTTAACCGGGCAAAAGAAGTTGGCGTTAGAAAGGTTTTGGGAAGTAACCGGTCTCAATTACAGGTGCAGTTCATTGTCGAGACTTTTTTGATCGTGGCGATGGCGGTAATACTTGCTGCGGGTATCACCATGCTCGCATTAAATGCGGTGGGTAAGCTTTTGGAACTTTCGCTTTCGTTCAACCTGTTTACCGATCCTGCAATTATTCTATTCCTGCTTGCCGTTACTGTTGTTGTAACAGCACTGGCCGGTTTTTATCCATCCATTGTTTTATCCCGTTTCAACCCTATTAATGCCTTAAAGAGCAAGCTCGCCTCAAATTCAGGCGGTATTTCGTTACGGCGCGGACTGGTCGTGTTTCAGTTCGTCATTGCACAGGTGCTCATCATCGGCACACTTATCATCGTCAGGCAAATGGATTATTTTATGGATCAGCCCCTGGGTTTTGATAAAGATGCTGTGGTGAATGTTCCCTTCCGCGTAGATACTACGCTGATGGGCAAAATGGATTATTTAAAGCGGCAGTTATTGTCGGGCAATGGCGTGCAAACCGTAAGCCTGAATACCAACACCCCGGTTGAAAATGGCAATGACACCTGGAGCGCCCTAAGATTTGATCATGCCGCTAAAGAAACCGATTTTAAAGCCATCACCAAATTTGCCGACGAAGAATATGTGCCTACTTATAAGCTGCCGCTTGTAGCCGGGAGAAACTTGCGGCAATCTGATATGACAACCGAATTTTTAGTGAACGAAACGCTGGTAAAAAGTTTGGGATTAACGAAACCGGAAGATATTATAGGCAAGGAGATAAGCATCTGGAACGACCAGATAAAATGCCCGGTAGTTGGTGTATTGAAGGATTTTAACGACCGGTCTTTCCGTAACAGCGTTGCACCGCTGATCATCACACAGGACAAAGCTATGTATAACCAGCTTGCCATAAAACTGGCAACCACACACATCTCATCAACCATGCAATCGGTTAAAAAGATATTTGACCAAACTTATCCCGATTATGTTTTTGAATACAAATTCCTGGACGAAAAAATAGCAAGCTTTTACAAGCAGGAAACCCAATTAGCCTCTTTATATAAAATTTTTGCCGCCATTGCTATATTCCTCAGCTGCCTGGGCCTTTATGGCCTGGCCTCGTTCATAGCAGTACAGCGAATAAAAGAAGTAGGTATCCGGAAAGTACTTGGCGCCAGTGCGGCTAATATCGTTTACCTGTTCTCAAAAGAGTTTATCATCCTTATCGCTATAGCTTTTGCGATAGCAACCCCCATTGCCTGGTATTACATGCATCAATGGCTGCAGGATTACGTCTATCGCATTAACATTAGCTGGTGGCTATTTGCTGCGGGCGGACTTGCTGCAATAATTATTGCATTGACAACAATAAGCTTCCAGGCGGTTAAGGCGGCATTAGCTAACCCGGTAAAAAGTTTGCGGAATGAATGATCTTACAAAGAGCTTAGGTCTGTTAAATGTGAGACCTGGGATTTAGTTGAACACTTATGTGGTGCGTTCCGGGGTGAGATACGGAACGCATTTTTACACTTGTAAAGATCTTTGCCACAAAAGTTCGTTCAATGGCTAAGGCTATTATTATCAAAGTGGTAGAAATTTACTGCAACAGGATAAATTTTCATCATTTTTGCTGTCAGTATGCAAAAAGGCAAACTGTTGATCATTGACGACGAGGAGCGGCTGCGCGGCCTGCTAGCCCGTATTCTTCAATTGGAAGGTTATGAGGTATTTACAGCGCCGACGGGAAAAGATGGCCTGAAAAAATTGCAGCAGGAACCGGCGAACGTTGTATTAAGCGACGTAAAACTGCCCGACATCAATGGTATCGAACTGACCAGCCAGATCAAAAACACATGGCCTGCCACCGAAGTCATTGTATTAACGGCTTTCGGCACCATAAACGATGGTGTTAAAGCGATAAAGTTGGGCGCCTTTGATTACATCACTAAAGGCGACGACAATGAAAAGATCATTCCCCTGGTCAGCAAGGCAATGGACAAGGCCCTTTTGCAACAGCGTGTACAGGAGCTGGAGAATAAGCTGAATGACAAATTTGGTTTTGACCGTATAATAGGTAATTCCGCAGCGATAAAGGAAGTGATATCCCTGGCCCAAAAGGTAGCGCTTACGGACACTACCGTTTTGCTGCTTGGCGAAACTGGTACCGGAAAAGAGGTATTTGCCGAAGCTATTCACCAGGCCAGTAGCCGTAAAGGCAAACCGTTTGTCGCGGTAAATTGCAGCGCGTTTACTAAAGAGTTGCTGGAAAGCGAACTTTTTGGGCACAAGGCAGGCGCTTTTACAGGGGCGGCAAAAGACAAAAAGGGCCTTTTTGAGGAAGCAAACGGAGGCACCATTTTTCTGGATGAAATGGGCGAGCTTGACCTGGAATTGCAGGCGAAATTATTACGTGTATTGGAGTCGCAACAGTTTTTAAAAGTGGGCGACACTAAACCTACCCAGGTTAACGTACGCATACTGGCCGCCACCAACCGCGACCTGCAGGCTGAGGTTGAAAGTAATCATTTTAGGTCCGACCTTTTTTATCGGCTGTCGGTATTCCAGATCGTATTGCCTGCCTTGCGCGAACGTAAAAATGACATTCCGCTGCTGGCCGGCTTTTTTGTTCAATATTTTGCCTCAAAAGTGAAAAAGCAGGTTACAGGCATATCACGCGGATTTACCGAAAAACTTGAGGCCTACAGCTGGCCCGGCAATATCAGGGAGCTAAAAAATGTGATAGAACGCGCTGTGATATTGTGTGAAGGACAGGAACTTGATGAGACGCTTCTCCCAAACGATATACTGCACACGCAGCTTTCCCGCTCAAATATGCTTTCTGCATTTGACCTTTCATCGGTGGAAAAACTACACATACAACGTGTATTGAACCATACACAGGGTAACCGTATTGAAGCTGCCAGGCTTTTAAATATAGGTGTAGCCACCTTGTACCGTAAGCTTAAGGAATACGGACTCGCGTAAACTTTCTCATTTTGATAATATCCCTATCAAAATGATAGGCCTCCCGGCCAGGGATCTCTTATCCGGCAGATCGCAAAACCCTCTTCACTTCATCTATTCCATGTTTCTTTAACACTGTCGTTCCCCGGGCACTATTTTGGCAATCATCCCGAAAAACAAACAAGGATATGGATATTCTTCAAACAGCGCTTTACGTGCTGGCCTTCATCATCTTCTTCTGGCTATTCTTTAAATCAGTCAATTACTTCGAAAAAATCTAAAGCAAATGATCGCACTATTCATCGTAGCCGTGGCCGTATTTATTTATATGGTTTATGTGCTTTTAAAACCGGAAAAATTTTAATCACTAAAAACTATGAACACTGAATTATTTGGCGTCGTTTTAATGTATGCACTGGTAATGGTTTTGGCCATACCGCTCGGGCGCTACATTGGTAAAGTTTTCAGCAATGAGAAAACATGGCTGGATAAATTATTTGACCCATTCGATAAAATTATTTTTAAACTGAGCGGCATTGACCCTTCAAAAGGAATGAACTGGAAACAGCACCTATCCGCATTGCTTGCTATCAATCTGCTTTGGATGTTCATTTGCATGTTTGTGTTAATGGACATGAGTTGGCTGCCCCTTAATCCGGATGGCAATCCTTCAATGAGCGCCGACCTGGCTTTTAATACAACGGTGAGCTTTGTTACCAATACCAATTTGCAACACTACTCCGGAGAAACAGGGCTTTCATATTTGGGCCAGCTGGTCTTAATGTTATGGCAATTTATAAGTGCCGCAACGGGTATTGCTATTTGCGCGGCAGTATTTATGGCCATGAAAGAAAGAACGACGGATAAACTGGGAAACTTTTATAATTTTTTTGTACGCAGTAGTACCCGTATCTTATTGCCTTTAGCCTGTGTGGTAGCGCTGATTCTGCTTTTTAATGGCTCGCCAATGACCTTCCGGGGTAAAGATACCGTCCTGACTTTACAGGGCGATACTGCACATATAAGCCGCGGCCCGGTAGCTGCATTTGTAGCCATTAAACAATTGGGAACAAACGGCGGCGGATTCTTCGGGCCCAATTCGGCGCATCCTTTGGAAAATCCCAATTACCTGACCAATATTGTTGAGACCGTTAGTATTTTTCTCATTCCCATCGCAATGGTCTTTGCACTTGGATATGTCTTAAAAAGAAGAAAATTGGCCTGGGTAATATATGGAGTAATGACAGTGGGATTTCTCAGTTTAGTTATCCCATCTATTTACTACGAGATGAGCGGCAACCATGCCATTGAAAAAATGGGAGTGATGCAAAACACGGGCAGCATGGAAGGTAAGGAAGTCCGTTTTGGCCCTGCTGCCTCTGCGTATTGGGCAATCAATACAACAGTCACCAGCAATGGCTCTGTGAACGCCATGCATGATAGCATGACCCCGCTTACCGGCATGTTTGCTTTGCTGGGTATGATGATCAATTGCTTTTATGGCGGTGTTGGGGTTGGTTTTCTGAACTTTTATATATTCATCATCATCGCCGTTTTCATTAGCGGCCTGATGGTGGGACGAACGCCCGAATTCTTAGGCAAAAAGATTGAAGCGAAAGAAATGAAAATCGCGTTGATCATCGCCTTGTTGCACCCGCTCCTCATTTTAGCCGGCACTGCCATTGCCAGTCATTTATATGCACATAATCCGACGGCCTACGCAGCCTGGCTCAATAATCCGGGGTTTCATGGTTTCAGCGAAATGCTATACGAGTTCACTTCATCATCTGCTAATAACGGCAGCGGTTTTGAAGGCCTGGGCGACAACACGCCGTTTTGGAACACGGCATGCGGCATAGTGATGATCCTGGGCAGATACTTGCCGATCATTGGCCCTGTTGCTATAGCCGGCCTCTTAGCCAACAAAAAGTATATTCCTGAAAGCGTCGGAACGCTTAAAACAGATACAGGCACATTTGGCGTAATGGTATTTGCGGTAATCGTTATCGTTGCTGCGCTGTCATTTTTCCCTGCCCTGGCTTTGGGCCCGATAGCCGAACACCTTTCATTAAGATAAGCCCTAACCCCTCCTTTCCAATTGGAGAGGGGACTAAAAAGAAATATTAAGAAAATGAAATCAACTCAAAATACATTATTCCAGGGCGACCAGGTAAAGGATGCGCTAAAGCAAGCCATTGTCAAACTGGACCCACGCATATTGGTACGCAACCCGGTAATGTTCACCGTCGAGATCGGCACCGTGGTGATGCTCATCGTTACAATTTTTTCAGTTACAAACTCAGCCCAGGGCAGCTTTGGTTACAATTTTACTATTTTCCTGATATTGCTGTTGACCGTGCTGTTCGCCAACTTCGCTGAAGCGATTGCCGAAGCAAGGGGCAAGGCTCAGGCGGAAAGCCTCCGTAAAACCCGCGAAGAAACACCTGCGCGGGTGTTGGTGGACGGTGTTGAAAAAAGGGTGATGTCATCCGCGTTAAGAAAAGGCGACATGTTCTTTTGCGAAGCAGGCGACACTATACCTACCGACGGTGAGATCATTGAAGGCATAGCTACGATTGACGAATCGGCCATTACCGGCGAATCGGCGCCGGTTATCCGCGAGGCCGGCGGCGATAAGTCGTCTGTTACGGGCGGAACGAAAGTATTGTCCGACCGGATCAAAGTGATCGTTACCACGCAACCCGGCGAAAGTTTCCTGGATAAGATGATTGCCCTGGTGGAAGGCGCGTCAAGGCAGAAAACGCCTAACGAGATCGCTCTAACTATCCTTTTGGCTGGATTTACATTGGTTTTCGTTATTGTATGTGTAACCTTAAAACCATTCGCCGATTACGCCAATACCCCTATAACCATAGCTGCATTTATCTCACTTTTTGTGTGTTTGATCCCGACAACTATCGGTGGCCTGCTATCGGCCATCGGTATTGCGGGAATGGATAGGGCCTTGCGCGCCAATGTGATCACCAAATCGGGCAAAGCTGTTGAAACCGCAGGCGACCTGGATACCCTATTGTTAGACAAGACCGGGACAATAACCATAGGTAACCGTAAAGCCACCAACTTCTGGCCTGCGAACGGCGTTAGCGAGACTGAATTCACCAAAGCCTGTGTATTGAGTTCGCTGGCTGACGAAACACCTGAAGGAAAATCGATAGTGGAACTTGCAGAGCAAGGTCCCGGTAAATTAACTTTCAAGGCGCCGGACAAGGCTGTATTCATTAAATTCACTGCCGAGACCCGTTCAAGCGGCTTGGATACTCCTGATGGTGTACGTATCCGTAAGGGAGCATTCGACTCCATCCGTAACATGGTGATCAAAGCCGGGAACCTCTTTCCTGCTGAAACAGAGGAACGCGTGAAAACCATCTCGTCCAATGGTGGCACACCGCTCGTGGTATCGCAAAACGAAAAAGTGCTGGGCGTAATAGAACTGCAGGATATCATCAAAACCGGCATCTACGAACGTTTTGAACGCCTGCGCAAGATGGGTGTAAAAACTGTAATGGTTACCGGTGATAACCCGCTGACCGCCAAATTTATTGCTGAAAAAGCCGGTGTGGATGATTTTATCGCGGAAGCAAAACCCGAAGATAAAATGAATTATATCAAGGCTGAACAGCAGGGTGGCAAGCTGGTAGCCATGATGGGCGACGGTACAAACGACGCTCCGGCACTGGCCCAGGCCGATGTGGGCGTAGCCATGAACAGTGGCACCCAGGCGGCAAAAGAAGCCGGCAACATGGTCGACCTGGATAATGACCCGACCAAACTGATAGAAATTGTTGAGATAGGCAAGCAATTGCTGATGACTCGCGGCACATTAACCACCTTTTCCATCGCGAATGATGTGGCAAAATACTTTGCCATTGTTCCGGCTTTGTTCATGGTTTCGATACCATCGCTGGCTGCACTCAATATCATGGGCCTGCATAGCCCGCAATCGGCTATACTGTCGGCAGTGATCTTTAACGCCATCATCATCCCGTTGCTGATACCATTGGCATTGCGTGGTGTTGAATACAAACCTATCGGAGCAAGCGCATTGCTGCGCCGCAACCTGCTGATCTATGGTTTAGGCGGTGTGTTGGTGCCATTTATTGGTATTAAACTGATCGACCTTGTGGTGGCATTATTTATTTAACAACTCAAATCTCATTAAAATGAAAGCGTACCTGTTAACATCCATAAAATTGACCCTTATCCTGTTAATCATATTTTCAGTACTGTACCCACTCATAATTGCTGGTATCGGAAAGTTAGCGGCCGGAGGGGGTGATGGAGAAACCCTGAGCTATAAAGGCCGCGTGGTTGGCTTTGATAATGTGGGCCAGAAATTTACAAAGGATCAGTACTTCTGGTCGCGCCCATCAGCGGTGGATTACAACGCGGCCGGTTCGGGAGGCTCGAACAAAGGACCTTCTAATCCCGACTATCTGAACAAAGACGTACAGGGCCGTATCGATACTTTTTTGAAACACAATCCAACAGTTAAAAAAGAAGATATCCCGGCCGAGCTGGTTACTGCATCGGGTAGCGGTTTAGATCCCGATCTTTCGCCGGCAGGCGCTAAAATACAGGCAGCCCGGGTTGCCAAAGCCCGTGGTCTTTCAGAACAGCAAGTGTTGGCCCTGGTTGACACGCACACTGAAAAACCGTTGCTGGGATTATTCGGCCCGGCAAAAGTGAATGTGTTAAAGCTGAACATCGCATTAGACGAACTGAAAAAATAATACCTTAATACCTACTAAAATGAATAAAATACTGATAACGATTTGTCTTTTAACAGGGTTGGCATTGTCTTCAAATGCCCAGGATACTATCAAAACTACTCCGGATGCCCCGCTGGTTATATTCGGATCGGTGGATACTTACTGGAAAGCCGATTTCTCGGGTCATTCCAATATACCGACAAGTTTCGCCAGTGATCATAATTCGGTATCTATCGGTATGCTCGACCTGGGTCTGAAGAAAAAAGCCGGCAAGGCATCATTTGTGGGCGAACTCGCATTTGGGCCAAGGGGACAATATCAATCTACCCCGAATGGCGACGGTAACTTCCTTAATGTCAATAATTCTTTCCATATACAAAACCTGTATGTGTCCTATGATATGACGGAAAAATTCAACTTATCGGCAGGTTATATGGCCACTTTTGTGGGCTATGAGGTAGTTTCGCCGGTCAGCAATTTTAATTACTCCACATCATACCTGTTCACTTATGGCCCCTTCCAAAATGCCGGTTTTAAAGCTACCTACACCTTTTCGAATAAAGTAAGCTTGATGGCGGGGATATTCAATAACTATTGGAACGCTTATTCATCATACGCGACCCAGGGTAATACAACCACATCGGGCGATGTATCAACTTTTGGTGCACAACTGATGATTATGCCGGTGAAAGGCTGGACCGCTTATATGAATATACTAACAGGCTCCTATTCGGGAACAGAATTCGATCTGACGACGGCATATCAAATAACGGATGCATTTAAACTGGGATTGAATGCCGCAACCTTCTCGGCGCCAAACAACGGCGGCGGCTTTAGCGGACTTGCGTTATACCCGCAAATAGCTGCATCCAAAATGGTTAGCCTTGGTGTAAGAGGCGAGTATTTCAAGCTGAAAAACGACGGGGGAAATGTAACTGATATCACTTTCACCTCAAACATCAAGGCGGGTAATATCACTTTGATCCCCGAGATCAGGTTTGATAATAAGAATAATGTATTCCCGGCAACATTTGTTGACAGCGACGGTATTTCAACCAATCACGCGGCACAGTTCCTGATTGCGGCTGTTTACGCGTTTTAATAATGATATAAAAGATAAGCATGAGGTATATTTATAATTATTGTTTGGTTTGATTGATATCCATGCGCAAAGAAGGTGCATGCACCTCTTTTTAAAAGTTAAATGAGATAACGGCCCGGGGACAGGCCAACCAATTATGAAAGAAGAAAACAATAAAGAGTCGGTACAGCATTTCCTCGAACTCATCAAAAGATCAAGACGGGGGAAGTTCAAGATCTACATTGGCATGAGCGCCGGAGTGGGCAAAAGCTACCGTATGCTGATGGAGGCCCAGGCATTAATGCGGAATGGCATTGATGTTAAGATAGGTTATATAGAAACGCACAAGCGTAAAGAAACCGAGGCGCTGCTTGAGGGATTACCCGTAATACCAAGGCGAAAATTGTTTTATAAAGGGAAGGAACTGGAAGAAATGGACCTGAAGGCCATTATCAGCCTGAGACCCGAGGTTGTGATTGTTGACGAGCTGGCGCATTCCAATATTGAAGGCAGTAAAAACGAAAAACGCTGGCAGGATGTGATGGATATATTGAACGCGGGTATAAACGTAATCAGTGCCGTGAATATCCAGCACCTGGAAAGCATCAACGAAGAGGTGGAACGCATCACCGGTGCCACCATCAACGAACGCATACCCGACAAGGTGCTGCAAATGGCCGATGAGGTAGTAAACATCGACCTGACGGCCGACGAATTGATAGAAAGGCTGAAAGAAGGAAAGATATACGACGAAAAGAAAATACAAACGGCGCTGAGCAATTTTTTCCAGGCCGAACGGATTTTGCAATTGCGCGAACTGGCCCTTAAAGAAGTAGCGCATCAGCTGGAGCGAAAGATAGACACGGAAATACCAAAAAACATTAAGCTGCGCCCCGAGCTGTTCCTGGCGTGTATAAGCACCAATGATGCTTCGGCTAAGATAATTGTACGTAAAACGGCACGCCTGGCGTCGTACTATCGTTCTAAATGGTTTGTATTGTATGTTCAGACCTCGCACGAAAGCGCCGATAAGATCAACCTGGCATCGCAGCGGCACCTGATCAATAACATGAAAAACGCCACGCAGATGGGCGCCGAAGTACTGAAAATAAAAAGCGATAATATTGCCAAAACAATTTGGGAAACGGCTGATAAATACGACATTACAACCATTTGCATAGGCAAACCCCGGTTCAAATTTTACCAGCTGGTAATGAAAACGGCGGTATTTACCCAACTGCTTAATAAAATGTCGAAAACGGATATAGATTTAGTAATACTATCATGACCATAAAAAATAAACTCCGCGCCGGCTTCGGCTTTCTTTTTCTGCTGGCGGTTATTTGCTGTGGATCGTCGATTTACTACCTGAGCCGGCTATCTGCAGACGCAAGCGTTATTTTAAAGGATAACTACATTACCTTGAAATATGCGCGCAACATCGGCAATGCTTTGGATCAGAATGAGTCGGGGCTTGACAAACAACAAATAAAGATCATCGAAACAAACCTTGCCAGCCAGCAGCGCAATATCACTGAACCCGGAGAGCAACAGTTGACGGATTCCCTTAGCTCCAAATACCAGCAGCTTAAACAGGCAGGCAACGATGCAAGGAAACAGTCGGTACTGCGGGTCCAATTACGGCAGTTACTATTTGGTGTCATGCAACTCAACATGACTGCTATAGAACATAAGAACGCGGTTGCAAAGGAAACAGCCCGTAGCGCAACTATATTAGTGGCGCTTATCGGTTCGTTCCTGTTCCTGGTAGCTTTCAGTTTTATTATCAATTATCCGGGCTATATCGCCAACCCTATCCTTGAACTGACTGCGAGGATCAAGGAAATATCCCGTAAAAATTATCACCAGCGCCTCGAATTCAAATCGAACGACGAATTTGGTGAGCTGGCGCAGGCGTTCAACACGATGACCTACCAGTTAAACGAATATGAGAACAGCAACCTGGCCAGCATTATGTTCGAAAAAAAGCGTATCGAGACCATCATCAACTCGATGCACGATGCCATTATCGGGCTGGATGAAAAATCGTTCATCATATTTGTTAACAGGGTTGCCTGTACGCTGATCGGGATATCCGAATTAAACCTGATAGGCCGCTATGCGCCGGATGTGGCGCTTGAGAATGACCTGCTCCGCAACTTACTGGTAACGGACCAGAACAAGATGAAGATATATGCCGATAACCGGGAAAGCTACTATTCGAAAGAGATGTTATCGGTAGATACCAGGAATAAAGTGATCGGCAAGGTGATCATTTTGAAGAACATTACCGAATACCAGCAGCTTGATGAGGCTAAAACAAATTTTATCGCCACCGTTTCGCACGAATTAAAGACGCCGATATCGTCCATCAAAATGAGCCTTAAATTACTGGAGGATGAACGCATAGGCGCCGTAAATTCCGAACAAAAGCAATTGCTTGAAAACATTGACGATGATACGCGGCGCTTACTCCAGATCACGGGCGAATTGCTGGATCTGTCGCAGGTTGAAACCGGAAAGCTGCACCTGAACTTTGGCAATGCACATCCCAAAAATATAGTGGATTATGCAGTTAAGGCAGTAAAGTTTACAGGCGAACAAAAGCAGGTTAGCATCAGCGTACAATGTGACGACAGCCTGCCTGAAGTTCGGGCCGACCTGGATAAAACAACCTGGGTGCTTATCAATCTGCTATCGAATGCCATTAAATATAGCCACGAAAAGTCGGTTGTCGACCTGGTGGTAAAAAAGGTAAAGAACGGTGATGTAGAATTCTCCGTTACCGACCATGGACAGGGTATAGAACACCAGTACCTGTCGCGGATATTTGAGAGGTACTTTAAAGTACCCGGCTCAAAGGCTGAACAAACCGGAACAGGGCTCGGCCTGGCAATAGCCAAGGATTTTATAGAAGCGCAATCGGGCAAGATCGGTGTCGAAAGCGACCTGGGCGAGGGCAGCCGGTTTTATTTTACATTGAAGAAAGCTGAATAGTAACTCCCAAAAATATCCCGGTCTATCGATCAGGCATTACCAAATTTTTTGGTTAGCCACCGCCTTACCGGTTCATCATACAGCTTAAGACATGCATAGGCCAAAGCAATGCTCACGACAACTAAACCGAAGCCCACAAGCATTCCTTTAGTTCTCAGCGGTATTTTATTATTTACCACCCAGGCCGTGTAAATATAGATAAGCGGGTAATGTGTAATGTATAACGGGTAGGAGATATCGCCCAGGAACTTGCATATTCTCTCCGATTTCTTTGTATGTAATATCCCGCCGGCCCCTATGGAAACGATCAGCGGGAACATCAGGATCACACAGGCTGCATCATAAATACCGTTCATCCAAAGCGAATGCTCGTCGCCTATACGGGGTATGCTCAACACAATTACGATGAGCAGGCTGCACCACCAAAAGGCATTTTTTAAATGGATAAGCTTACCAACGCGCGAAAGCAGAACACCTGCAAAAAAGGGGTAAAGCACCCTGGTAAAGCCCACAAAAAGCCCGGGGCCATTTAACGACCATCCGCCGATCAGGTCGCCCTGCGGGCCGAAAAGCAGGTAGCCGATCATCATCATTGCCGCCAGCGATACGAAAACCGAAAGCACCGGTTTAGAAAAGCGGCGCACGATAACAGCATAAAGGATATTAGCAATATATTCAAAAAACAACGACCAGGCCGGTCCGTCCAGCGGGTGCATTTCCTGCCATCCGCGTATATCCATCGAAATAGGAACGGGTATCAGCGTGGCACCCACAACCATTAACAGCAACATCTGCCATACCGGTGTTCCGGCAATGTTAGGAAAAGCCGGGCTAACCTGGAAGTAAAACAGCGCCGCGCCGATAACCGACCCCATTACCACCATGGGCTGCAGACGTATGAGCCTGCGTTTGTAAAAACCCCATTGGGTTAATTTACCCCAGCGGTCGTCATACGCGTAGGCAACAACAAAGCCCGATAATAGAAAAAAGAAATCGACCGCAAGGTAACCGTGATTGATGATCTGTATAAAGCGGTTGCCGCCGGTAAAAGTTTCAAATACGTGAAAAATGATAACCAGTACGGAAGCCACGCCGCGCAGGCCGTCCAGGATGGGGTAATGCGGCTTGGTAGCCAATGAATTGTGATGCATAAAAAGGGTTTACTCAGCCAATATAATGATAAACTTTATTGATTTTCCTGATGTGTCAAAAAAACACAATAAGCTATACCATGAGCGCCCCAATTGCGTGATGGGTTAAAAAAATAGATTTCTCAACGGAATAGGTTATGTTTGAAGCTGCTTTATTATAAACCGGATGCATCAAACCAATACCGTAAAAACCCCGGTCGGGCGCATACTTATAGCCAGTCTTATCGGCACGATGATCGAATATTTTGATTTTTACATCTACGCCACCGCGGCAGTGCTTGTGTTCCCTAAATTGTTTTTCCCGGCTGGCAATCCTGCTTCGGCCACACTAGAGTCGCTGGGCACGTTCGCCCTGGCATTTTTTGCCCGCCCGCTTGGTGCTGCGTTGTTCGGGCATTTCGGCGACCGGAAAGGCCGCAAAGCTACATTGGTAGCCGCGTTAATGACGATGGGTCCCTCCACCGTGGCGATAGGGCTGTTGCCGGGCTATAATTCGATAGGCATAGCGGCCCCCATTCTGTTATCCCTGTTCCGGTTTGGGCAGGGCCTTGGCCTTGGCGGCGAATGGGGCGGCGCTGTATTGCTCGCAACGGAAAACGCACCATCGGGAAAAAAAGCGTGGTATGGCATGTTCCCACAACTGGGCGCACCCCTGGGCTTTTTGCTTTCGAGCGCCACATTCCTTTTGCTCAGCAAAACGATGAACGATCATGATTTTTTAAGTTTCGGCTGGCGGATTCCTTTTATTGCCAGTTCCCTGCTGGTTGGTGTCGGATTATACGTCCGCTTAAAAATTTCTGAAACTCCCGATTTTGTAAAAATCATTGAAAAAAACACCCGTGTAAAACTACCGGTTGCTGATGTTTTTAAGAAGCATACACGAACCATAATTCTGGGTACCCTGGCCACTATGACCATGTTCCTGTTATTTTACCTGATGACGGTGTTTACGCTAAGCTGGGGAACATCGGCCCTGCATTATACGCGTACCGGTTTCCTTATCGCGCAAATGGCCTCTGTGCTGGCGTTCGGGCTTGGTATCCCGATATCATCGTTTCTTGCCGATAGGTACGGGCGCGGCCTAATCCTACTACTGGCAACTGCCGCTATATTCCTGTTCGGCCTGTTCTTTTCTTCGTTATTCGGCACGGGTAACTGGCCGGTCACCGTTGGGTTCCTTGTTTTGGGTATGTTTTTGATGGGACTTACCTATGGGCCTATTGGTACCGCTCTTGCCGGTATTTTCCCGGCATCGGTGCGTTATACAGGGTCCTCGCTGTGCTTTACCCTTGCGGGCATCTTAGGGGCGTCGCTCACCCCCGCGTTGGCCACCAAACTGGCAACAGACTATGGTGTCAGCTATGTGGGTTACTATTTATCACTGGCGGCAGCCATAACTTTCCTGGCATTGCTGGCCGCACGGGGGTTAATGAAAAACAACGACTTTATACAGTCTTAGCTTCTCCGGCAAAAGGTAAAAAGTTATCGTTAACAAACAGCCCCGAAACATAAAAGCAAACCTGCAATCCTTTTTGCTTCCGGATTGTTTCGTAAGTTAGTTTTAATATGAGGCATCTATTTTTGGTTATAAAACGGTTTTTAGGCATTCACTTTAACCTTCAAAAGGGCAAGGCGGATGAATCGGTCATTGTTGATAATATACGGAACAACACCGAGTTTACCGGCGTTAATTTGTGGGCGCTGATCTTCGCCATCTTTATCGCCAGCATTGGATTGAATGTCAATTCTACCGCAGTAATAATTGGCGCCATGCTGATCTCGCCGATTATGGGCCCTGTAATGGGAATAGGATTGGGCGTGGGTATTAACGAACTTCCATTAGTTAAAAAAGGGGCCAAAAACCTGCTGATTGCAACGGTTATCGGTATACTTGCTTCTACCCTATATTTTTTGATAAGCCCCCTTCACGATGCCAAATCGGAATTACTGGCAAGAACATCCCCCTCGATATGGGATGTTTTTATTGCTTTTTTTGGTGGGGGTGCAGGCATGGTAGCCGCTTCGCGAACCGAAAAAAGTAATGTCATACCCGGCGTTGCGATAGCCACCGCTTTAATGCCGCCTTTATGTACTGCAGGGTTTGGCCTGGCAACCAATAACTGGCTGTATTTTTTTGGCGCCATTTATCTTTATTTTATCAATAGCGTATTTATTGCCATAGCCACTTACCTGGTATCAAGGTATTTAAAAATGAAACGCCACCAGTTTGATGATACGGAGAATAAAAAAAAGGCCACTACCTATATCATCATCATCGTAGTGATAACTATTATACCGAGCATTTTCATGGCGTACCGCATTGTTCAGAAGAGCTTTTTTGAAACCAGCGCACAGAAATTTGTCGACGAACAGTTTGTTTATCCAAACACTCAGGTTGTATCAAAAATATATAGCTACAAAGGCAAAGAAAAGTTTATTGAGGTACTTTTGATAGGTAACCAGTTGAATACAAAAACTATTGATTCGTTGAAAGCGAACCTGAAGCAATATCATTTGGACGGTGTGCGTTTAATTGTACGGCAGGGTTTGGATGCCCGGCACCAGGTAGACCTTTCACAGATCAGGGCCAGCATTCTCGAAGACGTTTTTAATAAAATACCAAAGCCTGATACTATAAAAGAACTAATGGCGACAACTATTAAGATCGACTCGGCTGTATTTAAAGAATTAAAAATTTTGTATCCGGGAATAAAGTCTTTCGGGGTAAATCAAACTTTAATTCAAAACGCCGACACGACCCGGCGCGACACACTTAAAATAGCGATCGCAGCCTTTAAAAACCGTATCCGTAAAGCCGACGAAGAAAAGTTACAGGAATGGCTCAGGACAAGGTATCAATCCGCCTCGCTTAAACTGGTTGTTCAGTAATAAAATAGCTGCGGCTGATTATCAGGCTGGGTCTTGCCTGAACAACTCACTGAATTGTTCATAAATTTCAGGATGTTTATGCTTAAGCTGTCCGGGTTTTTCAAAGAAGTACTCTGCTGCAACCGCCAAAAATTCCGCTTCGCTGGTTAGTGCATAAGGATTAATATCAGATTTTCCGGTTTGGATACGATGCATTTCTTTGTGCATCATTTTAAGCCACGGTATCACATATTCATGTGTCATTAAATTTTCAACAATGCCATCGGTTGCACCGTCCGATTTATCAAGCAGATGAACGAATTCATGAATTGCGGTATTCGCCTTTCCTGAAGAGCCGGAAAAACCTTTTTCGAGCGCTGCGCGCGACAGCAGCATTTGCCCATTCATGTACCCCGAACCAACCATCCCCAATATATTCCGATTTTCGCCTTCAAACCTAAAATCGTTGTCAAAGGTGTCGGGATATAAGATCACATTGGTGAGATTTTTATATTTCCAATCTCCAAAACCAAAGACGGGGATTATTGCGCCCGATGCTATCAGCACCCTGTCAGCATCGGTTATCGCAGTTCCAACTCCTTCAACATTTACATGCTGTAAAAAATCCACAACAAGCTTTTCAAATCTTTGCTTCTCCTGTTCATTCAGCTTTTGGTAATAATCGATACGATCATTAAGTAACGAGCGATAAGTTTCAGTATTCGTTTCATCAGGCATTGTTTCATCCTTCGCTTTACGGAGAAGAAAAAATGTGATCAGAATTGTCAGCAGCAAAGCAAATAAAATATACATATCTATTACATCTTAACCGTAGCGCTGTAAGTGATCATCATCAATTATCGAAGTGCCCGATATCACAACTTCTTTGCGCGGTTCGCAATAAATTGCCGTTGAAAACACCAGTTAAAAATCTGTACTTATTCCCAATAAATATGGGAAACCAATATTAGTGAACATTTATCTCTAAACTTAAAATATCATGTCGAAACCGCATATTTTAATTCTCGGCTGCAACTTTGCCGGACTTACAACTGCAAGATATATTCATGCCAGGGTTAAAGACAAGGCGTCGATCACTATCATCGACCGTAAATCGCTGCTTACTTTTGTGCCAAATATTCCACTCCAGGTATTAGCGAATGTCAATCCGGCTTTAGACCTGCAATTCAAGTTTATGTCGTTTTTGGAGCATGACGGAAGTGAATTTATACAGGCAGAAGTTATTACTGTCGATCCCGAAACCAATACAGTGATTTATCAGCCAAACGAGCGCCCGGGCCACCCTGTCCGCGAGATCAGTTACGATTACCTTGTAGTTGCATTGGGCAACCGGCTGGCTTATGATAGGATAGATGGTTTCAATGAGTACGGTCATAGCGTGACAGATGTTTTCCTTGGTAATCGATTAAGAAACTATTTGCATAAGGATTACAAAGGCGGACCAATTGTGATCACCTCGGACATTTTTCACCAGGGCAAAAGCGATAAATTACCCGCCGGTTTGCCGGTGGCTCTTACAGCCTGCGAAGGGCCACCGGTTGAGCTATCATTTTCCATAGCTCACTGGCTCGAAAAAAACAAAAAGGGGAATGCATCTACCATTTTCCTATCGACACCGGCAAAGGTGATCGCTGAAGATGCCGGCGAAACCATTTTGAATCAATTATTGCCAATGATGCAAGGTATGGGCTATAATTACAAGGCAAATACGCTGGGGATAAAAAGGGTTTATGACGATGGGATCGAATTTATTGATGGTACAACACAGGAGGCTGAAGTTGCTATACTTTTTCCCGACTGGCAGGCACATTCGTTTCTGAAAAACTTACCTTTTACAGACGACCAGGGTTTTGTAGTGACCGATCTGTATATGCGCAATCCCGATTACCCTAACATATTTGCCGTGGGCGATGCTGCTTCAATAACGGTGCCTAAAATAGGTTCGTTAGGGCATATGGAGGCTGAGGTATTAGCCGATACGCTGGGCCGGGAGTTGGGGGCATTTAAAGGGGAGGTGAAACCGGTGGAATTTGAGATACTATGTATGGGCGATATGGGTGGAATAAAGGGATTTTACATGCGCACAAACGAATGGTGGGGAGGTACAGAGAGCCATTTAGAAATGGGCATAACACCGCACGCGTTGAAAATGGGTTTCAAACAAATGTACTACACCCTGGGCGGAAAAATACCGCATTGGGGTTTACCTGTAAGCGAATTGGTTGGAGACAATACCGTTATTTAGCAAATCGACCTTATTCGCCATACTTCATCACAGCTTTAAACACCTGGGCGCGGATGGGGTTTACATTGTAATACTGCTTGCCGTCAATAAGTCCCATTTGCTCGCGGTTGATGAGTAATATAACCGATACTTTTTGTGACGGCACCACCGCTATGCTGGTACCGGTGAAACCGGTATGGCCAAAGCTGCCTTCGGGCGCATCCTTCATAAAAGAGTTTTCGGGGTCCATCATCCATCCCAGGCCGTTCTTAAACTTGTCTTTGGTCAAAAAGGTGCTGATAGTGTTTTCGGCGATGAATTGCCTACCATCAACCAGCCCTTTGTTCATCAGCATATCCACCAGTTTTTGCAGGTCGTCAATTGTCGAGAACAATCCCGCTGCCCCGGCTACGCCCTTTTCTGCATACCAGGCATTGCCGTCGCTTACCTCTCCCTTTACCACGTAATGTCGCCAGCCGTTCCACTGGTCGTGCTTAATTTCTTTAAACTGGAAACCGAGGGCCGGGTCATAAACCATTCTTTTTTCGTAAGGGTTACCGGGCGAAGTTGCGGCTATTTTATAGTGCTGATTTTTCTTGAGCGGGTTAAACATGGTGTGCCGCATACCCAGCGGGATAAAAATATTCTGCTCCTCAAACTGGTCGAGCGGCAACCCTGATACTTTTTCAATGATCTCGCCGAGCACAGTAAAGCCGAGGTCGCTGTAATGGCGCCCCTCACCAACCGGGAACGCAAGCGGCAGCTCACCTATCAGCTTAAATGTCTCCTGCTTGTTATGAGCCCTATAGTACATTGGGTACCATTCGTAAATCCCGGCGGTGTGAGTCAGCAGGTTGCGAATAGTGATAGCAGCTTTATCCGGCGTACCGAATGCTTTTACATACTTACCCACCGGGTCGTCAATATGTACCAACCCCCTGTCTACCAATAACATCATCGAGGTTGTTGTGCCAACCATTTTGGTGAGCGATGCAATGTCAAAAAGATGCTCTGTGGTCATTTGCTCCGGGTGCGCCAGGGGCCGAAGTTCATAGTCGAGCTTTTGGGCATAACCGTAAGCTTGCTTATAAATCATGTCGTCACCCTTTTTAACTTCGATGACCGCCCCTGGGATCTTATTATCATTTACCTGGCTTTGGATAATGCTGTCGATCTGATGAATAAGCATCGTCCTGGCATTACCGGCCATTTGGGCGTCAGCAAAATTTGAAACACAGGCTGAGCCCGTGAAAATGATGAAAAAGAAAATTGTTTTAATTTTTAGCATGATCTATAACCCGGTTTTATAATCAACAATTGGCCCAACAGTCTTCCGCATTAAAAGTTCAGTAAACCCCTTTCTGACAAAATCCTTCAGTTCGCCAACCAATTCAAATCCAAATTTGGTATAAAGCCTTATTGCGTCTTTATTGAACGAACTGACGCAAATAAAAATATTTGGCGAATACTTCGAAATGCGGTCCTCGCAAAATTCAAGAATTTTGGTTCCGTATCCAAGCCCCCTGTACGCTGCGCCAATGCAAATAGTTTGTATATATCCTTTAAACGTCCCCTGCGTTTGCATGATGACAAACCCCATTATTCCAGCCTCACTTTTTAATACAAATACTTCCTTAAACGGGCCGTCGAATGCCTTTAGGCACTGGTTGTAATCTAAACCCAATTTCAGCCACGGATCGGCTGCCGCCATCATGCTTGCGCACGTGGCAAAGTCATCCGGAACCGATGTTAGCTGCATATTATCAGGCGACATTGGTTTTCTTTTTTATAACTATCAAAAATAAAATGGTAAGCAAAGCATTTACCAGGATGTTCATAAACCCAAGGTCAAACTGAAACTGAGCCATGAATAATAAATTCAAAACCCAGGTTACAGCCGCCGCGCCAACACAAGCCAGGGGAACCCATTTTTCTTTTAGCCGGATATCCGAAAAAAGACCCGTCAGATATAACCCCAAAATAGGCCCATAAGTATATCCCGCTATTTTGAAGATCGTATTGATAATAGCACCCTCGCTACTCCAGAAAGCCATCACAATAATAAACATAGCCACGTTAACCCCGAACAGCACCATATTCTTTATTTTCTTTTTACCGGCAGGCGATTTCGTTTCGATGTTCATAAAATCGTAGCTAAACGCGGTTGTTAGCGCAGCAATACATGCATCTATACTGGCAAAGGTCGATGCCACAACGCCTATAAAAAATGCTATCGCCCCAATTTTTCCAAAATAGTTCAACGTAAGAAAGGGATACAATCCATCAGTATCAGTAAACTGCCCATTTTTTGCGCTAAGATGTATACCGTGCCGTTCGGCAAACAGGTAAAGTAAAACTCCCAAACCCAAGAACAATGTTTGGGCGGCTGCTATGAAAAAGCTGAAAGTCAATACATTTCTTTTGGCTCCGCTGACATTATTAATGGTCAATGTTTTTTGCATCATGCTCTGGTCAAGACCGACCAGCGCTACAGTGATCAAAACTCCCGAAATAAACTGCTTAAAAAAATTCGACCCTGAATGGGTATCCCAATCAAATAATTTTGTGTAGGGATGATGGGCGATAGCGCCAACCATCCCTGTAAATGACAGGCCCAGCGAATTTTTAATGGTAATGATTGAAACTATCATCACGGTGATTAAAAAGAGCGACTGCAGGGCATCCGTCCAAACTATGGTTTTGATGCCAGATTTATTAGTGTATAGCCAAATGAGAACCAATACAATAATGATAGTAAGGTAATAGGGAATGTGTAGTCCATCAAAAAAAGCATATTGCAAAATTTTAACGGACAAAAGCAAGCGTAAAGCAGCCCCAAAGGACTGCGAAACCAAAAAGAACAGGGAGCCGGTTTTATAAGTGACGTTGCCAAAACGGATATTGAGATAGGTATAAATTGATACCAGTTTAAGTTTATAATAAATGGGCGTGAGTACGAAAGCAATAAAAATGTAGCCTACAATAGTGCCCAGGATAAACTGGAAATAGTACAGGTTATTGTTACCGACATTACCAGGAATGGAGACCAGCGAAACAGCCGATATGCCGGAACCTATCATCCCAAAAGCCACCAGGAACCAGGGGGAGGACCGATCGCCATCAAAAAAGCTATTGGCCTTATTATGCCTTGATGTTAACCGCGCGATAAGCATCAGCAGGCTAAAGTAGGCCAGGATAATAAAAAGGATCAATGAAGCACTCATGCAAGCGGTTTATTGTAAAGGCTGCTGGCTAAAGGTAGTAAAAATCAGCAATCACACTTATTAAGCCGACACACTAAGCCTGGCCTTATTTAATTCCAGGTCGGCTATGAATGCGTCTATTTGATCTTTAGACATACCAGGCATACAAATGATATGGGCCCATTCCTTCCCGGACGCCAATTGCCATTTTTTTACAAGCTCAACGTCGGGCTTAGGTAAATTAACAGTTAGCGCAGATGGATTCCGCCACACCAACGGTTCTACTGGTTTTAACATTGCTTCGGCATAATCAGCAACATCCAGGCAATCCTTTGTGCGCTGCCTTAAGCCTTCGGTACCTAATTTACTGATGGTATACCAGAGGAATAAAGGCGTGAGCCCGTTTCGTGAGCCCGATATGGTTGTATCGAGCGAACCGATATAATCAATGGATCTCGCTATGCGGTCGCGGTGATTTTTTTTGGCGATGACCATACCGCACGGGATAGGCGACCCGAAGAATTTATGCCCGCTGATGGCAATGCTATCGGCGCCGTCGGCAAAATCGAAAGCGGGTCTGGGTTCAATAAAAGCCGCATAGCTTCCGGCGAGCGCCCCGTCGACATGGATATAATGATGCTGGATTGCGAGATCTTTAAATATGGCTTTCATTTTCCCGACATCATCCCGCGCCTCGGTCATAGTTGTTCCAATATTGGCCAAAATGATCACCGGCATCTGCCTGTTTATGCTGATCGTTTTTTCGAGGTCATCGTAATCTATTTCCCCGCTGGCCTGCGACCTGATGGCGATATTTGGCATGTTGAGCAGGTGCAAATTTTTCTGCACACTATAATGGGTAGCTTCCGAATAATAAACTATGGCCTTTGGATACAGCTCACGGGCCAGGTACAAGCCGTAAAGGTTGCCCTCGGAGCCACCATTCGTTACGTATCCCCACCAATTATCCTCCTCAGCCCTGAAAAGGCGTGAAAAGAAAGCGATCACCTCTTTTTCCAGTTCCCGCGACCCCACGGTATAAGTTGAGGGGATAAAAGGGTCGCCCACATTGTTCATTGGATATTTTAGAAAAGGGAACAGCTCACTATAATCAAAATCTTTTGATACGGGGTAACCCATCGTCATGGCCGACTTTGAACTGATCTCGTCCAGTAAATCTTTTAATACCCGGCTGATGTTATTTGTCATTTGTGGCATTTCCGTTATGGTGGAAGAATCGATGATCCAAAACAGAACTTTATCTTGTAAAATTATCCGCTCTTTTACCGAAAACTAAGGAGTGTTGTCATGAATATAAATGACATTCGTCACCTGTTAGCCCCATCGGACATCGACATTGCAAAGTTTACATTATACCGAAATTTGATGCGGTATTAAGTTTTAGCTTTGAAGTGATGTATAAAAGTATTGTCCTATTGTTTTTATTGCTTGGAAATTTTGCTTTTGGGCAAACCAATGAGGGCTGGAACCTTAAAGATAATAACGACGGCATAAGAATATATACCCGGGATGTCGCGAATTCAAAGATCAAAGCCATAAAAGTAGAATGTGAACTGGATGCAACCTTATCGCAGCTGGTAGCTGTTTTAATGGATGTTAAAACAAGTGAAGAATGGTTATACCACACTTCGTCTAATTATATTGTAAAACAGGTATCGCCATCTGAAATATATTATTATTCAATGGTAGTGATGCCCTGGCCAATAAGCGACCGAGATTTTATTGCTCACCTTATGGTATCGCAGGATACCGCGACCAGGGTGGTAACCATTGATGCCCCTTGTGTTGGGGATATGGTACCCAAAAAAGATAAAGTGGTGCGTGTCACCAATTCTACAGGCAGGTGGGTGCTGTCGCCGGATGGAAAAGACAGGGTAAAAGTGGTTTATACACTTCATGCCGATCCGGGTGGCAGCATACCCGCCTGGTTAACCAATATGTTCGCTACCACCGGGCCATCGCAAAGCTTTAAAAAATTAAAGATCCATTTGCAAAAGCCCGCTTACAAAAAAATAAAGCTGGATTACATCCGGAATTGAAAAAGCTGTCATTTCACCGTTAGTTGCTCAACGGGGTTGCTGACGGTAGTTGTTGCAGGCAAATCGAACCAGAAGCTGGAACCCTTACCTATCTCGCTATCCACGCCAATGGTTCCCCCGTGCAGTTTTACAATTTCTGCCGAAACGTAAAGCCCTATGCCAAAACCTGAAACAGTGCGAGTATTCGGATTTCCCGAGCGGTAAAACCTGTCAAATAAATGCACTTTATCTTCGTCGCTGATACCTATGCCATGGTCGTCTATCCGTACCAGTACCCTGCCGTGCTCCCTGCGGCAGTGCAGCGTTACTGGTTTTTCGCCAATAGAGTATTTAACCGCATTACCTATCAAATTGGCTAATACCTGCGCTATTTTTTCACGGTCGGCATTTATCTTTACAGGTAAAGCATCATTTAAACTGATCGGCTGCTTACGATTATTTACAGAAAGGTCTGCTATAACTTCGCGTATCAGTTCGTCCAGTAGAAATTCTTCTTTATTTAAAACCATTTTCCCGGCTTCAGACTGGGCGGCGTTTAAAAAATCGCCTATCATTCGCGTCATTTTATTTACCTGGGTTTCGGCCTTTTCCAGCATGCCCGAGACGGTTTGATCTTCCAGCGGCCTTGCTTTGATATGCGCAAGCTGAACATAGGATTTCAACGAGGTCAAAGGCGTTTTCAATTCGTGGCTGGCAATGCTGATGAATTCGTCCTTTTGTTGTTCCAGTTCTTTTTGAGCGGTAATATCCATAACAGTACCCAAAAGCCTTACGGGTGTGCCATTCTTGTCGCGCTGGGTCTCACCATAAAACTGGAGCCAGCGCACCCGGCCATTTTCCGCGAGTATCCTTGCTTTAAAATCTAACCGGCCCGATCGTACTGCTTTCTCAAAGGCTGCCAGGGCCATATCCACATCATCCCTGTGAAGACGGTACCATAGCGCTTTGGCATTTAACAGCGGCTTGTCGGTAGCGCCGAGTAAATGTGCAAACTGGTCGGAGTAATTAAGGGTACCCATGTGCAGGTCGATATCCCACACGCCGGAGCCTGAAGCATGTACCGCGATCCTCAATTGTTCGTGCGCGCCGCGAACCTCCTCATCCAGCCGGTTAAACAATTGAATGAGGAAATAAACAACGGGCACGCTCAGGATAATGGTAAGCAGGAACAGCACCAGCATATCCGAAGCCGGCGCAATGGTGCTGTTTTTCATCACAAACAGGTACATTGCCGCAAAAAGCGGGGCTGCGGCAAGAATATAACCCAGTAAGTAGATCAGCAGGTTCTTTCGCGCGATACGCCGGTACAACAATTTTATCCAGCCTTCGTCGGGTTCTAAAAGTATCGTGCCGACCGCAAGCAGCAGTAATGAAGCTGCTGTATGAAATGCCGGACCCGCTACGCCCGACGAGAAATTGAAACCAAAAAAATGGAACAGGATACCCAGCAGGGAAATATAGATCAATACAACCAGCGTGGTACTGATAAACTGTGCCGTATAGTATCGCTTTGCCGAACTCAAAAGCAATGCCGTTGAACTGAGCACGGTGTATAAAGCCATGAGCAAGGGAGTACGGCCTGAATTTTCAATCTTTTGCTTGCCCGGGTAGACGGCATCCGGAAACCTGTCGATGTGCAGGTTGATCCCGGAAATATGTTCATAAATGATAACCAGCGCAAACAGCAAGCTCACTGTAAGCAGTACACGTGCGGCTTTTACCTGGCCCGAATGCAACAAAGCAAGAGACAGCCCCCCGAGGATCAACAAATGAGCGGTGTTAACCGTCATATTAATGCCGTCAGACATGAAGGCTTTGAACGCGCTTATATCAAAACACCAGCCTATGAGTGCGAGTATGGCAATAGAAACAACAGTGCCTGCACACCACAGTGGTATGTTTTCCCATTTATCAACCTTGACCCGGTTGTTCTCAGGTGCGAAAAACGCTGTTTTTTTCTGCATGATACCCCAAATCCCCGCGTGTATTTACGGCGTCAGCATTCCGCGGGTTACAATAAAATGGAAATTATTTTAATTATCATAACAATATACAGATAATCAGTTAATTAAAAATTTCTTTTAAAGCAACGAATGCCTCCTGGGGCCTGTCATTGAATAGTTCCTTTTCACTTTCTTTGGCCAGGCTCGCCAACTTGCAGGACCCTGCGTACTGTCTTAAAAAAACTCCAGTACTGTTTGCTTTTTTAGCACGGGCAGCTGGAATTTTCGTGCATAGATTTAGAGAAACAGGTCAAAACAAATCAAAAGCAATCCGGGGCCATTAATGGAACAATTGGTGCAATAATTGAATAGAAAAGATAAACCCATTTTGACCGTATGAAAAGCACAGTATTAATAGTTGAAGATGACCCTATTATCGGCGAGATGATCAGCATGATCATGGAGGAGCACGGGCTAAATGTCATCAGCCTTGGCGACACCGGGCGTGTGAGGGACAAACTGCACAATAACGAAGCCGACCTGGTGATGCTGGACATAAAACTGGATGGCGAAAATGGGAAAGACATGTGCCGGTATATAAAGCAGCAGGACGATCTGAAGCACATCCCGGTAATTTTCGTTTCAGCAAGTCATGACATTGAACAGGCAACGGAAATATACGGCGCAGATGATTTCATAAGGAAACCTTTTGATCTCGATCATATAATCGAAAAAGTGAACAAGTATACTCGTGCGGTGGCATAGGCATTAAATTACTGTTATTATTTTAAGCTAATACCAGCCCCTCGCTCAGTGCGCCTTCGTATACCTCGTCATCAAATTTGTAATAGGTGGGCGAACGATGTGCACCGATATTCCTTTTTTCGTCAAGCTTAACAATCAATCCAAGCGATATCAGTTTGTTGGGGAAGTTGGAAGCATTCAGTTGCTTGCCCGACATTACTTCGTAAAATTGCCTGATCTCCTTCAGCGTAAATTTAGGAGGTAAAAGATTTTTCCCGATGGGAAAATGATAAAGGTGCATCCGCATGGTAAAAAGTGCCTCGCGTACCATTTCGTCGTGGTCGAAACCCAAAGGCGGTAAATTATCTATCGAAAACCAACGGCATTCGCTCGACAGGAAATCGGCCCTGGGGCTGGCATTCACAATGTCTGTTATCGAATAAAACCCCACCGATGCCGTTTCGCCGGTAAGCCAGCTTTCTTCGCTGATCTTGATCCCGGTAAGTTCAAAAAGTTTATCCCCATCAACTGAACGTGGGCTGTTTCTCCCCGGTTCGCCAAACGTTTTGAATTGTTTCAGGAAAAGATTTTCGAGGCCGGCCCGTTCGGCTGTTAGCCTTGCCGCCGCCCTGTCAAGGTTCTCGTCTTTCCGTACATAGCCCCCCGGCAGGCACCATTTGGTAAATACCTTATTTTTTACCAAAAGCAATTGCAATTCGCCGCCGTGATAACCAAAAATAGCGCAATCCACCGTCAGGTTAGGCCGATAGTCTACATAGCCATTGTGAAAAAAATCCTGTATTTCCTGTAAGGTTTCCATTTCTGCGGCTAAGGAAAAAATTATTTATTAAATTTTAATAAATGTATAAATAAAATTACATACCTTCATTTATTAGTTTTTAACAAATGGGTGGCTCATATCTATATTGGTGCGGCTCATTTGATGTGAACAGCCAATTAACCAAACCATTTTTCGTATGAAGATCAACACCTTACTTTTTTCTGCGGCAGGTGCAGGCGCCTTGATGGCGGCGCTTGCCTTTACTAAAAGCCACAGCGGTAACACCCTGCCTCCTGAAGTCAACGCAAAATCCAGCCTGGTCAGAATGCAGGGTGACGCCGCTTACCGCGACCTGAACAAGAACGGCAAGATGGATGTTTACGAGGATCCGAAACAGCCAATTGAAAAACGTGTGCAGGACCTTTTAAAACAAATGACCCTGGAAGAAAAAGCAGGTATGATGTTTTATTCGCCGATACGCGTAAACGCCGATGGTACTATTGAAGACAAGCCGGCCTCGGGGCTATTGGCAAGTTTATCACCGGTAGGGGTTAACGAGATAGACAAGCACCATATTACCCATTTCAACCTGTTTGCTGTCCCCGCGCCCGATACCCTGGCCATGTGGTACAACCGCATACAGCAGTACCAGGAAAAAACCCGTTTGGGCATACCGCTTACCATAGCATCCGACCCACGCAACCAGGGCGGCGCAGGTATTTTCGCCATGTCGGCTAAAACATTTTCCATGTGGCCCGACCCGCTGGGGCTGGCGGCTGCCGGCGATGAAAAGCTGACTGAAAAATTTGCAGACATTTCGCGGCAGGAGTACCTGGCAACGGGTATCAGGCAGGGTTTACATCCGCAGGTCGACCTGGCGACAGAGCCACGCTGGCCGCGCATAGCCGGTACCTTTGGCGAAGACGCCGCACTTTCGTCACGTATGGCCACCGCTTACATTAAAGGTTACCAGGGCGAAAAGCTCGGACCGAACAGCGTCGCCATGATGACCAAGCACTTTCCGGGCGGCGGTCCGCAAAAGGATGGCCTCGACCCGCATTTCAATTTTCAGAAAGGCGAAGTTTACCCCGGCAACAATTTTAAATATCATCTTATCCCCTTCGAAGCTGCTTTCAAGGCGGGTACCGCCGCTATAATGCCTTATTACGGCGTGCCGATGGGACAAAAAGACATACCCGAGGTAGGCTTCTCCTACAATAAGGCCATCATAACTGAACTGCTCCGTAAAAAATATCATTACGACGGCGTGGTTTGTACCGACTGGGGGCTGGTGACAGATTCGAAGATAGGCCCGGTAAATTTCCCGGCAAGGGCCTGGGGTGTGGAAAATCTGAATACTGGAGAACGCGTACAAAGGATCATCGACGCCGGTGTTGACCAGTTTGGCGGCGAAAACCTGCCCGATGTAATTGTAAAACTGGTGAAGGAAGGCAAAGTGAGCGAAAAGCGTATCGATGAATCGATAGTACGTTTGCTGCGCCTGAAGTTTCAGCTCGGCCTGTTCGACAACCCTTTTGTAGATGAAAAAAAGGCGGCTGAAATAGTAGGCAGCGCCGATTTTATGGCTGCTGGGCAGGACGCTATGCGCCGCTCGTTAACCCTGCTAAAGAACGATGCCCATACCCTGCCCCTGGCACCAAACAAGCTGAAGATCTATGTTAAAAATATCGACGCAAAGCTTGCAGCTCAATACGGCACCGTGGTAACCGATCCGAAAGAAGCCGACATTGCTATTATCAGGCTGCAAACTCCAAATTATCCCATCCCCGAAGCCAAGGGCAATTTTATTGCGCAGATGTTCCATTGGGGCGACCTTGATTTTAAGGGCAAACAATTGCAGGATATTCTCGATCTGGAAAAAACCGTGCCTACCGTGGTGGACGTTTATATCGATCGCCCGGCAGTAATACCGGAGATAAGCGCAAATGCCAAAGCGCTGTTCGCCAGTTTCGGGTCGAGCGACGCGGCATTGCTGGAAGTTGTATTTGGTAAATACAAGCCGCAGGGCCATTTGCCTATCGAGCTGCCATCGTCAATGGAAGCTGTGCGCAACCAAAAGGAAGATATGCCTTACGATTCGAAGGACCCGCTGTACAAATTCGGGGCCGGGCTAAGCTATTAAACTGATCTTGAACAATAAATCCAATTCAGAAACCCAAACAAAATTCAAACATGAAAAAAGTACTATTCTGTAACCTCATCGCGCTTGCGCTGGTAACCATGGCGGTAAAAGTAAATGCCCAGGCGCCCCCTAATTATTTTGTCGGGAAGTGGAGCGTCTTGTTAAAAGGCCTGCCGCAGGGCGATGCGCGTTTAAAATTTAACATTGCCGATTCGGTAGGGCATTTGAAGGGTGTGATGATCGACACAACATCCAATACTGAAACGCCGCTGACCAATATTGAGCAGGAAAACGATAAAGTAACGCTTTATTTTACAGCGCAGGGTTACGATGTGAACCTGGTACTCAACAAAAAAGACGACGACCACGCTACGGGCAGCTTGATGGGTATGTTCGATGCCGTTGCCGACCGGATCAAACCCTAAGCGGCACCCCGTTTAGGATCAAAGCCCCGGTCCGAAAGGCCGGGGCTTTGTAATAGTGTGCCCGTCTTCACATTCTAACATGACTTATGTCATTTTACCTGCCTTTAAAAACGCGCATCTTTACGTTAAAAGGCACGAAATATTAAAATTAAATTCTCAGAAGATGTTAGGCGAATTGAGCGAACTACAAATTGAAACCCTGTTAAAGCAACAGGTTATCGGCAGGATAGCTTGCCAGGCCGACGGTGTCCCGTATATCGTCCCGATCAATTATTTCTACAACGGCACCCATATCTTCTGCCATTCTGCTATCGGGAAGAAGATAGCGATCATGCGGAAAAACCCCAAAGTATGCTTCCTGGTTGATGATATTAAAAGCGTTTTTAGTTGGCAAAGCGTAATAGTGCTGGGAAAGTTTGAAGAGTTAACCGATATGGAAGAAAAAGAAAGGGCCATGCAAGGGCTCATCCACCGCATTATGCCATTTGCCGACAATCCTAAAGATCACCCATCACACGGTATTGCTGAAAAAGAAGATGATATTGCCACCCGCGTCGAGTTGGTTATTTTTAGGATAGTGCCTATCAGTAAAACGGGCAGGTTTGAAAAGTGAGGAGGTACTCCCTGCTTTGATCCGCCCATTTGTGACTGGAAACCCACCACCCTGTCATCCCGGACTTGTTTCGGGATCCCACGGGACAGGTAAATATCAACGTAGTAGCTTAGCAAGAGAGATGCCGAAATAAATTCGGCATGACGTTGCTTTTTGGGTGACCAACTTGCGTGAAGGATTGAACTGAAAAGCCCGCAACCGCCGGCAGGCGGTGAGGACTTGTAACGAAAAGCCTGACCCGAGGCACGAGGGGCACGCCCAAACAAAAAAACGGACCAGAGTTTTTGCTTCGGTCCGAATATTGGTTACTTAGGGGTAAACGGGGATCAGAGCGACGCAAAATCATCGTGATGGAAATGCCTGAACGGCGGCGGCAATATTTCCAGGCTTGTAGTTTGAGCAGTAAATCCGCTGGTATTAAGATACGACGAGCGATCGTACCGCAACGTACTGCTTTGTGCCGAACCGCTAAGATCTGCACCCGCATGGCCGGTTAACGTGACCGCGCTGTTGTAGGCGTCCATATCCAGCCGTGCAAAAGCGTTGTTGTGCAGGTCGATGGCCAGGTCGAGCGCCGAGAACTTTCCGAACGACTTAACCTGTGCGCCATCAAAAGCCGACAGTTTGGAAAGATCGTTAACCGTAACCCAAACCACCAATTTATCAGCTGCATACGAAGTTATGCGCAATACACCGTTTTTCTGTTGTACCAGGGCGTTATCGGCATAGTAGTTATTGTACACTGTTACCTTATCGTGGTTGCCGGTGGTAAGGTAAAGCTGAACATTGCCACGCACATCTATTTGACTGATGTTGCTAACTTGGGTTAGCGTGGTGCTGATCTCTGCTTTGCTGCCTGTTGCTGCATTCGCTGAAAGGCCGATGCCAAATACTGATGTGAGGGCGATCGCGGCGGTTAAGATTGTCTTTTTCATTGTCGTAATATTTTTGAGTTGTTAATAATAGTTTGTTGTTTTCAATGTCCAAAGCAACGGCTTATCCCGTGCCCGGCAAAACGAAATAGACCACCATGCCATGGGTATAGACCAACGCGGTTTCACAACCAATAAATGGTAATTATTTGATTTATAGCCTGTTTTGAATGAACAAATCGACTAAAAACGATTGCTGGTCGGTGTAATTTCGGCTGTGGTCGATGCATGGGGTGCTGTGACGAAAGATTGGTTAGATTTGTTTTAGCGAAAGACCGCGCACCCGGCCTGCGCTGTAAGTTACGTCCAATTGAACTATAAATACTTATTTCTTTAATTCTGCATAACATGAATATAATCATCGTCAACTCCACTTTTAAAGCGGCCCGTTTCAGCCTTGTTGTCGCTATTATAGGTATGGCAACTTTGTTAGCCGTAGGCCCCTGCGCAGCACAACCTACGCCCAAGCGCGCGTTGCTGGCGCTTTCGAAAGGCGACCATACGCTGGCTATTATCGATCCTGCGTCGCTGAAGATATTGGCGCGGGTACCCGTAGGCAGTGATCCGCACGAGGTTATTGCATCAGCAGACGGGAAGACCGCCTACGTTACTATTTATGGCGGCGGCAGCCTGCACGAATTAAGTGTGATCGACCTTATCGGCCAAAAAGCCTTACCCACCATTGATACCAAACCCTTTATGGGCCCGCATGGGATAACGTTTGCTGACGGTAAGCTATGGTTTACCGCCGAGGGGTCTAAAACCGTAGTGCGCTATGACCCCGCGACGGGCAAATTCGATTGGTGCATGGGAACGGGGCAGGACCGTACGCACATGATCTATGTAACCGGCGATGGGAAAAAAGTTTACACCACCAACGTGTCATCCGCAACGGTAAGTATTTTGACTGATAGCCTGATGAAGCCACGTGCTTTTCAAAACGGGCCGCCACCGAATAGCGCTGCGGGCGGGCCTCCGCCGCAAGGTAACAATGGTCCTGGCGGACCGCCGCCGGCACGCCGGGACTGGGTACAAACTATCGTCGCGGTAGGTAAGGGTTCAGAGGGATTTGATGTTTCGCCCAATGGGAAGGAACTGTGGACAGCAGGCGCAGAAGATGGGATAATTACCGTGATAGACCTTGCTTCGAAAACAGTGACGGCCAGTATTGATGCCAAAGTGCAGGGCGCTAACCGCCTCGCTTTCACGCCGGATGGCAAGCACGTACTGGTCTCGAGCCTGCGTACCGGCGACCTTTTTATCTACGATGCAACAACGCGTAAGGAAATCAAACGCTTAAGTACAGGGCACGGCGCAGCAGGTATTTTGGTGGATGATGACGGATCGCGCGCTTTTATTGGCTGCACGGGCGATAATTATGTTGCTGTTGTCGATCTGAAAACCTTGACCGTAAGCGGGCATATTGCTATAAACGGGGCTGACGGCTTAGCCTGGGCGGTGAGGCCGTAACAAGCGCCGGGTCTCAATGGAGTAAATGTGAACCCTTACCAACGCCGGTTGAAGCCCGGCGTTACAGGATATGCCGGGCCGATGGCTCACGGAAAGAACAAAGTGGAAGAAAATCGCAAAAATAGATCCAAAAACATGTTCACGAAAACATCAAAAATGGGGCACTTTTTGGTACTGATGAATTTTTTAAGCACTCATAATCAGCATATTGAGTCTTGCTTGTGTTTGGCAAGCGGCGGTGGCGTGAACACTTAGTGTATTCACTTTATCCACCCCTGGTAGCGAATGTATTTGATCAGTTGCGGATCGTTCGCGGAGAGAACCGGCAGCCAATCACCTAATTCCTGCCGTTCCCAGTACAGGCCCTGCGGGTTGCTTGGTTTGGCAAATTTGTAGCGGTACAGCACAGCCCGTATATAGCGTGGCGGTTTACCGGGAAAGGGGTTGCAGGCGAATAAACTAATGGCAACGGGATCATTATGCAGCAGTTTCCAGGCAAGGTTGTACGTCCAGGGGTATTGATCGGACGTTGACATAGAGGCAAACCACATCTGCCAGTCGAGGTGCGGCTGATAGGGGGCTATTTGCGGCGGTATTTTATCAGGCAATACAGGCAGGTATTTATAGATGTATGGTTTCCAATGGGCCTTGTTATTGGTGGTGTCATCTGTGGTCCCTTCAAAAACCACGTTCAGGCGTTCCTTCCCCACGCTGCCGAATGCGCCGTAGGTATTGACAAGGTCGAGCGGATCGAAAGAGGTGTTCATCACCTGCCCCGGCGACAAAAGGTTAGCCACCGGCTGAATGCTCAGAAGCCCGATAACAACAGCCAACACCCACGAAGTAATTAGCATTGGTTTGGATTCTATGGCGTTTACGGCGGCAGCTTCTGCCTGTCGGACCAGCCGACCGGGAAGTATCCGCGCCCAAAAACTATCGTCGAAACAGGCCAGCGCGGGAATAATGGTAAGCCAGTTTAAAAACGACAAATTACCGCTTAAGATAAGCACCAACTGCAGCAATACGATAATTATCCCGGCTATGTGCCGCGCTACCCTCGGCCAGAATATAAAAAACGGTGCAACCAGTTCGGCCAGCCAATTGAACCACACGCCCATTTTGAGCAGGATACGCGGCATAAAATGAAACCACCGGCTTAGGGGACCGGGAATCGGCTGTGTTTCGAAATGATAATAAAGTGCAGTACCATCGCGCCATATTTTATCGCCCCTGAACTTGATAAGCCCTGACCCCAGCATAATGCGAAAGATAAGCCAGCGGAACAGCACGATGATCATAAAAGGCGGTGCACGCCGCGGGAAGGGGCGCATATCCAGCAACGGACAAAGGAAGATAGCAAGGAAACCGGTTTCCGTCAATTGTATTTCCCAGCCGTAGCCGTACCAATCCTGCCCGGCGTGAACAATAGACATGTAAAGGAACCAAAGTACCCCCAGAACGGGGGCGTTGGCGTAGCCCATTACTACCACAAGAGAAAGCGCAAATCCCAGCCATGCTACGGTTAGCAGTGCAGCATCGGAGTGCCATAACCAAAATACGGAGGGAAGGCGCACAAACCCGGCGCCGGTAGAGCCAAGCGCATCTGCAACCTGTTTGAGGTAATTGCCCAGGGGAAGCAAGCCGTTGGAGCCTATCAGTGGAATTACCTGGTTAACAGCAACCAGGAAAGCCACCGCATACACCACACCCAGCAGGCGAAGAATGACAAAACGGGTAAGCCAGTAGGTTGGCGCGGCAAATGACATTACAGTACCCTTTTATGACTTATAACAAATTTAACAAAAAACGTTTGGTACCGACCCGGTAAATTCTTTGCCGCATTTGACCCGGTAAATTGTCATAAAGCGGGGTATATTTATCTTATTGAATAATATAGCTTTGATTACAAGGCAGCCTTTAAAATATGAAAACGATATTCGACAAAGAAACCAGGGACGAACTGATCAGCCGCATCAATACGCTCAATGAAAAAAGTACTGCACAATGGGGCAAAATGAATGTTTATCAAATGATGAAGCATTGTACGTTATGGGATGAGATGATATTTGGAGAAAAACAATATAAACAGATGTTCATGGGTCGTTTATTTGGAAAAATGGCATTGAAGAATATGCTGAAAGATGATAAGCCGGTGCGCCGGAACAGCCCCACGGTTCCCGGTTTTGCGGTTAGCGAGAATGGTGATTACCGGTCTGAAAGAACAAAATGGATAAACCTGCTTAATAGGTATGAACATTTTTCAAATAATGCCTTCGTGCATCCATTTTTCGGGAAGATGACAAAAGAGCAAGTGGGGCAGCTTGCCTACAAGCATATCGACCATCACCTGCGGCAATTCAACAGTTAACATTATTTAAAACCTTCCCTTTTAAACACGCAAAGAAAATACAGCGGTTTGCCTTTTGTGTCAAACGCTTCGGGATAGCGGTCGCCTTTCAGGTTATAACAAATGGTGAGGAGATCATTCTCAAATTTATAAAGGGCAGTAAAGTGCTTCCCGGCATTTACGCCTTCCTTTCCGTAAATATCCATTTTATCATCGTTGTATTTTACTGTTCCCTTGTCGACACTCTCCGCCGTGAAAGTATAGGTGCTATCGCTGATCACCAGTTTTTGTTTGTCGAAAGTTGATCCGGGCAGCGTTTTACCATCAAATTCCTCATTAACCGGCAGCCATGTGCCATCAAGTTTATTGGATGGGATGGCGTCATGTTTCAACCCACCATAGCCAAATATCAAAAGGATAATAAAAACGACAGTCCTCATAACAGGGTGATTTGGAGAATGTGTAATAAAAATAATGATTTGCCGGTAATAGATAAAATGGCGACTTAACTTTTGTGTGCAACCGTAAAGATCAGAAATTTCTGTAGCCGAACTTTTACATGGTGTAACGTTTATTAAACTGTGTAAACTGCGCATTTTTAATAGCTTTGCTTGCATCGATAACCCCTATCCTGACCATGAATAAACTTTCTATTTTTTGCATCGGTGCCGTTTCGGCTTTGGTAAGCTGTAGTAATCCTAAAACTAATGAAAGTAAGACCAGTTCATCACCAAAAGCCGATCTGAAGCTACCCGACGGCTTTTCGGCGACCATTGTAGCTGATTCTCTGGGTGCGTTGAGGCATCTTGCTGTAACAAGCCAGGGAGATATCTATGTGAAATTAAATTCGCTAAGGGATGGTAAGGGTATCTACTTCCTGTCCGATACCGACCATAATGGCAGTATTGATAAAAAGGTTGGTTTTGCCGGGTACCCGGGCACAGGCATATTGATCAAAAATGACGAACTTTATTCATCTTCTAATACCGGGGTTTTCAAATACAAACTTGATGCAAAAGGTATGGTGACCGATACCGGCAAACCTGAAGTGATCGTAAAGGGGCTTGTAGATAAAGGGCGCGACAACTCCAAATCGATAGCAATAGATGGTAAAGGCGATCTTTTTGTAACCGTAGGGTCGTACAATGAAACCTGTCGTCAGAAAGATTCAGGTAAAGGAATACCGGGCTGCCCGCTTTTGGATTCGGTAGGCGGCGTTTGGGAATTCAAAACAAACAAAACCGATCAAAGCTATGCTGACGCGGTACATTATGCCCGCGGATTGAAAAACGTTGTGGGTATTGATTGGAACAGCAACTCAAACTCATTGTTTGTGATGCAGCATGGCAGGGGTTCGTTCGATGACAAATTTGCGCAGTACTATACTCCTAAGCAAAGTGCAGAGCTGCCGGCCGAGACGATGTATGAACTACATAAAGGGGCCGACGCGGGATGGCCTTTTATCTATTACGATCAGTTTCAAAAGAAAAAAATGCTTGCTCCCGAATATGGCGGAGACGGTAAAAAATCTGTTGAAGGTAAATACATCGATCCGGTAGTTGCTTTTCCGGCACATTTGGGACCAAACGACCTGTTGTTTTACACCGGGAAAATGTTCCCTGAAAAATACCGGAATGGCGCATTTATTGTTTTTCACGGGCAATCATCTCAATTGAAAAAAGGGTATTTGGTAGCGTTCGTACCTTTTAAAGATGGTAAGCCTTCAGGTGAATGGGAAATATTTGCGGATAACTTTGCCGGTTTCGATCTGGCTAAACCAAATGGTGCTACGCTTCGGTATCGACCTATGGGCCTGGCACAGGGTCCGGACGGGGCATTATATATTTCAGATGATTTAAAGGGTGCTATTTTTAAGATCACCTATCAGGCAAACAAATGATAATTAGATGTATTTAAAACGCCTCGTTTAGGTTAAGAAAGAACCCCCTGCTGCCAAATTTACCCCAGGCATAATCGAGCGCCAGGTTGGTACGGGTAGCTTTATTAAAAAGCACACGTAAACCCGCTCCCCCTCCCGGCTGAAATACCTGGAATAGCCGGGTGCCCTGTTCGTCATTACCGGTTTGCATATTGCCGAAGACAACACCGCTGATGAATTTATTGCTTAATATCGGAAACCGCAGTTCGAGCTCTGTATCGTTAAACTTAGTCCCCTTAAAATATTGCGAAGTATACCCCCTGCCGCTGCGGAAAGTTCCGTCGCGTCCGGTACCGGGTAACTCTAAGTAAGGTATACTCCCGCTAAGTAAATACGATCCCCAGTTCCAAAAAGCGATAACAAATTCGGGGCTTGATTGAGACAGGCTGAAATATTTACGAAAATCGGTGGTAAGCTGCAAAGCATTTTTTGTGCTTCCTATCCAGGTTTGATTAGCCCGGATACCGGCATCGAAATAAATCCCTTTATAAGCGCGGTTTGGATTATCGCGCGTGATATACTGCACATTAAAAAGGAAGCCATTTGCCGAATAATGATCCTGCGGAAAGCCGTGTTCGTTGTTATACACGCCCGATGGGGTAGAAAAACCTGTTGAATCCTTATTCTGAATATTACGCCTGATCTCAAATGACATGCCAGCGCCAAGCAAAAGGTGTTTGGCTACCTCTTTATAAACTTTTTCGCGAATATTGAAATATATCGAATGAATGGCGTAACCTTTATGCGTTGGATCTGCTAAAACGTTCTGTGCCGGGTTGCCTGAGGCCTGAGTGCGCCCTATGCCCAAACCATGATCGGGTGATACCGTTTTGGCAATCACGAAATTGCCCTGGTAATTCCATTTATTTCCCGGCGTAAATATGTTATGATTGAGATAGAAATATATGATTCCCTTGGTTGTAATTGAAGCAGAGGTTGCACCGGTGGAAAGCAGCGTATTCGGATCGGTGCCCAGTTTTTTTCCGGCAACAGCCTTGATACCAAGTTGCCCGCCAATTGTTGGGTTTGCGGCAACATTAGGCACAACAGTTATTCCTAAGCCCTTGTGAAGCGTATCCGGTTTTTTATTGGGATGAAGAATTACCCGGACCAGGTCGCCAAAATCGAATTGCTTATTTATATTATCTGCTATTTGCTGCTTCCTGAGCTTGCGCAACGAGTCGGCCTGCAACGAATCTGCCCGGGAGGACACCTGACCAAAAGCAATGGCATCAACACCACTTAGCATCAGCAATAGGATAATCTTAAACCAAAATACTTTTTTCATAACCAGATATAAACCACAAAGCCAAATAGCAGCGTCGAGTAGGTTTAAACCAGCAGATCGGCGAAAATGTTTTATATACCGGATTTAGAGCAAGGAGGGTGATATCAATATATCAACACCAAACTCTGGCTCAAAAAGGCAAGGGTTTTAATTAAGGGTGGATAGCCGTTTGCGATGGTTATATCAGCTGGCTTATCACTGCATCAATTCATTATCGACCGCGCTATTGCTTGCCGCGTCCTTGATATCAGCGCTTAAATTTTCAAAGGCCGTCATAACACCTGGCTGCTCGCCGGCTACATCCTTCATTTTGTTATTTTTTACTTGTATACCCCTGCTATTGAAGGCATACACACCTGTTTTGACATTTTCGACATAACAGCTATCGATAACGATATTGGAGCATTGCGACAAGTTAACAGCGAATTTCTCCGAGTTAATCAGTTTACACCGTGTTATATGGATATTATAACAGTTGTTCAGGTCTATGCAAGAAAGAGCGCCACCGGTTATCATATCGCCGCTAATGGTTATATCGTGGGCGCCATTTAAAGAAACGGGCTGGGCCAATTCATAACTTGTTTTAGCCGGTTTGCTTTTTATTGATGCTGATTCCGCATTTGGTGTGGATGACATGCTTCCTACTGGTTTTATGAAAGCGTCTTTTTTACATGAAGTAATAAAAAGTGTTCCTGCTAATGCTAAAGTTAGGGCAATACCTTTCCCTGCGAATCCTGCTACGTTCTTTGCCATTTTGAATATCTATTAGGTGTTTTATTAAATGATACCTCTTATACGCGGCGGCGACAGGGGTATTCTGTAAGGATGGCTATGAAAGCATTGTAGTAATTTGCGCTACACATCAATATTTTATATAAGCGCAAAGCCCCGGATCTTTCGATCCGGGGCTTTGCTTATTCAGAATGTGATGGTTACAACAAGAAACTGGCTTATCTTGTCACCAGCGTTATTTGCAATACAGAGGGCTCTTCGCCAAAACTCGGGCCGCCCCAATCCGTCTCATCGCCGTTAAGTATCCGCAAAGGCCTGAAGGTGCCGTTAGCATAATTCCCCTCTTCTACCCTTAGATATTGCCAGGCTTTACCTGAATTTTTACCCAAAGGCTGGAAGGTCATGTGGCACTGCGTGCCAGTAACAACAAACTTGTTATTGTCCAATTGAATAATCATTGCTTTGCCCGTTGGTTTCGAATTTGGTTTCATGTCGCCTGCGCTGGCAGTGCCAAAAGATATCAGGGCCTGCCAGGCGCCTAAATCGACAGTCTGTTTAGCGTGATCCTCGCGTTCGACTACCGCTTTGACCTTCCTGTCAAAGGCCCATTGTGCCAGTTCGCGCATCATCGGCCCAGCCATGGCGTATTCCTGCGCATAGGGCGCAAGGCGATCGGCTGTTTCCGTAGCCGAATACCTTTGGCGGTTACCATCTATCCCAAATGGTGAAAAACCTACGCCTCCCTGCGCGATCACTTCATAAAGATATTTTGCATTTTCGGCGACCAGGGCTGCCTCGGGCACAAAAAGCGGGTTGTCTGCACGGTCATACAATTCAATAACTTTTAGTACTCTTTCACTGCCAGAAAGGTAAATGTCCGGAGCAACAAGGTCCAAAGCCGGCGCGGCAACCTTCCAAATCGGGATCACATTATCTGTCGGGCCGCCGCTTTCATAGTTGGTGGCGGGAGGATTAGTAAGCGGGTCGCGTAAAGCCGCATTCGTATACATTGGCAAAGGGTACACAGCTTTGCCGGCAGCTGCAACCTGTCCGATGAAGCTAGCAACCGACCATGCATGAAAATATTCGTCGGCCCTGTCGCCAAATACCTTTTGCCAGCTGCCGCCCGATACTACAGGAGCATTCAACGCTTTCAATACCGCCGGTTTTAACAGTTCAGCCGGAACTTCACCTTCAAATAGCTTTTGAGCGACGGGTGAATAATCGCGCACACTGTCCCAGGTCCCTGCTTCATTTTCAACTTGTACCATGATAACTGTGTGTGGCTTATCGGCCTGCTTTAGGTATTGCATTACAGAAGTAAAAGCATTGATATCGGCCTCCAATGTTGATTTCGCATGGGGCGATGGCGAATCTTTCGGCTGCCCATTTTTGCCCGTGATATTGGGGTATTTTGCCGCATCAAGTTTCATCCAGCCGGGCATATAATGATTGCTCCCATTTTTCCACGTTGCAAACCATAGCAATACCAGCCGCACATCATAGCTGCGCGCCTGCGACAATAGGGTGTCTATCATTGAGAAATCGAAATGCCCGGGTTCCGGCTCGATCTGCTCCCAATAAACAGGCACTTCCAGTGTATTGGCATGCATCTCGGTAACGGCTTTCCATAATTGCGGCATCATGCCCGGCCATGCGCTTGAATTGTGGGCCTGTCCACCGAGAATCAAGAACGGTTTCCCATCCACCAAAAGTGCGTGACGTCCGTTCTTGCTGATGATCTTCGGAATTGGTACATCAGTTTGACCCAACACAGCTACCGGCGTAAACCAGGCTATCGGGATAATTGCGAATAATAACAGGCGTAAGAAAGAATACTTCATAAGAAATAAATAATCGATAAAAATAGACTGGCGAAAAATCCGGTTCGCATCTTAATGTTTAAAAATATAGCATTAATGTAAACCTTTCCGTTCACAAACCCGGGAATTTAAATTTACATGCCCCATTTGCTAAATTTAACAAACCAAACACCTACGAGCCTGTTTTCTTCAAAAAACTAAATATCAGCGCCATGAACGACACCCTGTTTGCTGCCGAATTTGCAAAAGAGCTTGAAGCTGAGGCTCCTTCAACCTTAAAATGTCTCGAACGCATCCCGCTCGAATTATCAGGCTGGAAGCCTCACGAAAAATCGATGGAATTTGGCTACCTGGCCCTGTTAGTGGCCGAGATACCGCTCTGGATAACCCATATCATTAAATATTCTGAAATTGATTTTGCTACTTTTCAGCACTATAAACCAAAAAGTACAAACGATCTGACCGATCATTTTAAACAAAATGTAGCGGGAGCAAAAAAGGCCTTACTGGGCGTGCAGGAAGGCGGGCTTGATGATGATTTTTATTTAAAGGCTAACGGGCAGGTATTATTCAGTTCTACCAAGAAGGAACAGGTCGAATCAACGATCAACCACATGGTACACCACCGGGGGCAACTCACTGTTTATATGCGGCTGAATGACATTGCGATACCCTCTATTTATGGCCCTACTGCCGATGACAAAAGTTTTACATCTGACAGCAGGGGCGGCAGGTAAGCTTGTATGCGGAGGTACTGTTATCTTTGGATGATCAACTCAAATCTTTTGCTGCCAAATGTGGTAGCGTCAGCCCTGGATATATTAAAGCTATAATCGCTGATGCGCATATCTACACTATCTTTAAGCAAATTGTCTTTTAGCCAGATATGTACGTCAGATGGTATCTTGATCTGAAAACTTAAGTCGAACTTGTATGCACCATCAGATTTTGCGTTGGCGTCCAAATCAACGTGCATTCCGGGAGAATAGGGTAAACTATTAGTAGCCAGGTCTGTTCCATCGCCAGATATACTTGCCAGGCTCACCTGCCCGTTGCCGGCCAAATATTTACCGTCCTCCATGGCGTCATAGTTCGCCGATGATTCTTTTTTGAACATGAATAAAACCTCATCGTAATTTGTGTTGTCTTTAACAAGCTTCAATTTAAAACCGGCCATTTCAGGAATGGTATCATTAGCGGCAGTAATAAGAGTGCCTGATTTTGATATGTTTTGTGTGGGAACCGATGTTGTTGTTGACGTCGTTGTCGACGATGATGTCGAAGTTACTTTCGTCTTGTCAGGCGCACTTGCCGGCGTAACCGTTTCTTTTTGACAGGCACATAGGGTGCAAATTAATATTAAAGGTAGAAATATTGTTTTCATGATCAGATAGTTGTTGTTTTTATATACCATGAGGCAATTATAGTGCCACAAAACAACAAATATCTGATAATTAGATACTTATAAAATGTCTTTTAAATTACGTACCCCATATCGGGCGGGGATTTCTCTCCCTGAATTACTGTGAGCGGGTGAGTTATTTTGGGGAAAACTATCCCGGTCAGCAAAAAAATTATTCCTTAATGAAGATTAATTGATTGCTGACCGTTGTTCGTTTTGATGAGCAACTGAAAACGGTTGGTGCCGAATGTGTTTGTGTCGGCCCTGGTTAGATCGAATGTATAATTGCCCGTGCGCAAGTCAAGGCTATCTTTTAAATAGGTATCGCGAAGCCAAACCTTTTTGTCAGCGGGGAAGCTTTTTTCATAACTTATCTTCAACAGGTATTTACCCTCAGTTTTTGCGCTTACAAACAATGGGATGATCTTGCCGGGGGTATATGGCAAGCGGCTTATAGCCATTTCAGTGCCATCGGCGCAAATGCTTGCAATGCTTACTTTACCGCCGCCGGCAAAATAGCGCGCATCTTCAATTGGGTCGTAGCCTGGATTTGCACTTTTGTCAAAAAGGAGCATTGTTTCGTCTGTATTAATGCTGTCTTTGGCTATTTGTATTTTCACACCGGCATTGGTTACCAGCGTATCGGGTATTTCAGTAGTCACTGGGTTTGAAGTGGGTGCCGTTACCGGGGATGTTATTTTTTGCGGGGAAACCTTTGCAGCTTTCTGGCAGGCTACAAAAGAAATTACGGCTACTAACAGTAGGATGGATGGTCGCATTGGTCCGGGTAATTTGTGAATGGTTTTTTATTTCATGCTTTATATTTTAATCCATCATCACAATAGTCGTTATCGCAGCGTTTAAGACAATTTTAGTGCCATTTGCATAATTTCCTGTAAATGAACAACATATAAACACGGTTAAAAGTTAATTTTTCCCCATGCCGGGGCATTTCGGCATAAAAAAAGCCAACCACATAGTCGGCCTTTTTACAGGTACGGCTGGTAACAGTTCCATTTTAGGTCTTTTTGAGTGATTATGATCGCTTAATGCGATACGTCCTTCAAACCGTCATAATATGCTTTCATAATATACCATGCTTTTTTCTTTTCGCCCTTGTCGGATAACAGGCCTTTGCGGTTCCAGCCTTTCTGATAGGTGGATTGCATGCGGTAAGGCGAGCGGAAATCGACCAGCACCCAGGGGCATACCCCTTGTAAAAACGGTATGTTACCAAACATTTTTATTTGGCTCCGGTAAATGTTGGCGACGTATTCCCCACTCCAGGCGCTGGCTTTTACGGCAGTATCGGCTTTGTTGCCGTAAACCGACTCGCCTCCAAATTCGGATATGATCATTGGCTTGTTAAAATCTGACACCCATTGCATTTTTTCAGGTTCGCCCGGCCAGTCGGTGTACCAGCCCATGTATTCGTTCACGCCTATTACATCTACATATTTCATTACGGTATCTTTCAATATCATTTTATCGCCTTGCCTGTTCACATTGTTAAACGCAGCGGTAACAAGGCGTCCGGGATCCAGGCCTTTAACTTCTTTAGCCAGCGTTACCAGGGTTTGGTCCCGCTCTTTGGATGGGCTGGTTTCATTGGCGATGCTCCACAAAATAACATTGCAGCGGTTCTTATCCCGTTTGATAACCTCTTTCAGCATCAATTCAGCCTTGCCTTCTACCGTTGTATCGGCAAAGTCGATGCCCTGGTAAACCGGCACTTCCTCCCATACCATTATTCCTTTCTCTTCAGCATATTTAATGGTGTATTCGTTATGCGGGTAATGCACCAGCCTAACAAAGTTACAGCCAAGCTCCTTTGCCCAGTCGATCAGCATTTTGGCGTCCGACTCCGACCATGCCCTGGCCCTGCGTTGCGGTATCTCCTCGTGGATATTTACTCCCCGCAAAAATACAGGCTTTCCATTCAGTAGTATTTTTGTTCCATCCACCCTGATGCTTCGGAAACCGATCCGGTCGCTCACGGTATCGCCTTCAACACCAAGGCTGACATGATACAGCTTAGGCTCTTCAGGCGTCCATAGCCGGATGTCTTTTTTCAGATCGATAACGGCATTGCCTTTTTCATCCGTCACAAGTTTTTTATTCACCCTCAATTCAGGAATACTCAAGGTGATCACTTTTCCTGCGAGGGCAGTATCAAGCTTTACATAACCCTTTATCCTTCCATCGTCTTGCGGGTCGAGCTGAATTTTGTAGTCTTCAACAAACACCTGCCTGGTTTTTATAAGCTGTACATCGCGGGTGATACCGCCGTAGTTGAACCAATCGAACAGCGAACCGGGGATACCATTTTTAACACGCGCGCTGTTTGCCCGAACGATGAGTGAGTTGCCTTTTTCTTTGACAAGGTTAGTTACCTCGAACTGGAAAGGGGTAAACCCACCCTCGTGATGCCCCAGTTTTTTGCCGTTGAAGTATACATCGGCGATATAATTAACCGCGCCGAAATGAATAAAGAACCGTTCATTTTTCGCGGTGGGACAATCAAAGGTCTTTTTATACCACACCGAGCTTTCAAAATAGGTAAGTTCGGGCAATTGCGAATTAAAATCGCCAGGAACATTCAGCGTATTGTCCGAGCCGAAAGAATATTCGATAAAATCGGTTTTCCCTTTAGGAGTGGCGTCTTTATAAATAGCCCGCCAACCGATCCCCACGTCAAACGGATCAATAATGGTTTCCCATTTGCCGTTCAGCAATGTGGCATTCCGGCCATAGGCATTTATCATGGCGGTTTGGGCATGGGTTACAAAAAACGACAGCAATAGGAGTGCGAAAAGGAAATACCTGTATCTCATAGTTTGGTTAAATTAACGGTAATTTAAGAAAACATCGATGTACGTGACTTATGGTTATGATCATTTATTTCTAATTTAGTAGTTCTAAAAGTTAATTCCTATGAAAATAGCCACCTACAACGTGAACAGTGTAAATGCCCGGTTGCCGGTTTTATTGCGCTGGCTCGATGAAACAAAACCAGACGTAGTTTGCCTGCAGGAATTGAAAGCCGTACAGGAAAATTTTCCTGAACAAGCTATTAATGATGCCGGTTATAGCGCAATTTGGCATGGACAAAAAGCCTGGAATGGCGTGGCAATTTTATCGCGCGGGGGCAATCTCTCCGAACGGCGCCGGGTGCTGCCCGGTGATCCCGTTGACGAGCATAGCCGGTATATTGAGGCGGAAGTGGATGGAATCGTCGTTGGCTGCCTGTATCTGCCAAATGGTAACCCTGCCCCGGGGCCAAAATTTGATTATAAACTTAGCTGGATGGACCGGCTGATAACCCATGCTGCAGAACTACTGTCGTCGGGGATGCCGGTAGTATTAACCGGGGATTACAACGTGATACCAACCGAACAGGATGTTTACAAACCTGAGAACTGGGTAAACGACGCGCTCTTCAGGCCCGAGACCAGGGAAGCTTTTCAAACCCTGCTTAAACAGGGATGGACAGACGCCCTACGAAAGCTGCATCCCAACGAGCGCATATATACCTATTACGATTTTTTCAGGAATGCGTTTGGGAGAGATGCCGGTTTGCGTATCGATCACTTCCTGCTTAACCCTCAACTGGAGAGCCGCTTAAAAGCCGCCGGTGTTGACCGCCATGTGCGTGGCTGGGAAAAGACCAGCGACCATGCGCCGGTATGGATGGAGTTGGGCGATTAATCGGAATGCTTAAACGGCAAGGTCCTTTTTAATTTAAGCAGTTTTTTTATTATTCAAAAAAAATAATCATTATATTAGTAATGCTTTGACCCATATCACAAACCTTCACACAAAATATCATGAATAAACTCTTTTTGCTCTTTTTGCTTTTGATAAGTTTTAATTTTTCAGAAGCACAAATTAGCGCGTTAACTGAAACCGGTAAGCAAGTTATTTTATATGACAATGGCACATGGAAATATTCGGATAGTTTGGTTAACAATAGTGATCGTTCCGATTCAATACCTATTAACTCACTAAAGTTTTCAAAATCGCCGGGGGCTTCTTTTCTTGTAAAAAGCACCACAGTGAATATGGGCATATACCTTGACCCCAATAAATGGACCTTTGCCACACACCGAGATAACGAGGTGAATCCTGAATATCGATTTACCTTGAAATCGGGAAACGGCATGGCTATGCTTGAGACCGAAAAGACCCCGGTTGAGTTGGAAAGTATGCGAAATATTGCGCTCATCAATGCGCAGAAAGCAGCGGTGGACGCGAAAATTACATCAGAGGAATATAGGATGGTCAACAACAAAAAGATACTTTGCATGGAAATGTCAGGAACCATACAAGGTATCAAGTTTAAATATATAGGGTATTATTATTCAAATAAAAGAGGAACGACTCAACTACTAAGCTTTACAACAGAAGCCCTTTATCCTGGTGCCAGGAAAGATCTGGAAACATTTTTAAACGGGCTGGTAGTGATTAACTAATTTCTTGATTGCCGGCCATTATTATTCCGCGACTTTCTTCAGCACATAAAAATGCACTTCCCTTCGCGTTGCAAAACCCAGGCTCTCATAAACTTTTATAGCGCGGTGATTATCATAACGGACATGTAAAAACGGTGTCTCACCCACCTCACGGATGCGCTGCATTTGTTGCATCATTAACTGCCGGGCATAGCCTTTCCCGGTATGATCGGGGTGGGTGCAAACGGCGCTTATTTCGGCATAACCTGGTGGGTTAAGTCGTTGCCCGGTCATGGCAACCAGCTTCTCGCCCTCAAATATACCATGATAATGGCCAAAATCGATGGTTCGCGCTACAAACGGCCCGGGATTGGTCAGTTTGGTAAGTTCCAGCATCTGGGGAACATAGGCGCTGGTTAAAGGAACAATATCCATCACAATATCACCGGGTATCGTTGAACCGTCATGCACCATTTGCAAGCCGTGGACGTAAGCAACAGCCTTCCATTGGCAAGGGAATTCCATTTCCACAGGAGTAACAAACAGGATGGTATCGTGCGGCAGCAGATCATAGAGCAGCCGGAAATTTTCCGGGGAATTCTCCTTTAATGCGGCAAAAGGCGAAACCTCCTTATCAAAATACCGTGCCGAATCATTACCGCCCGTCAAATGCATGTTAGCCGATGCCATAGCGTTCCAGGCCGGATTATCTAAAATGTGTTTCATCACGGGTCAAACTTAAAAAAAGCGATACTTAATCGTAATAAAACATTATAGCTGTATGTCATTTGACAATAGGGATACACAAAATACTCCGGTTACAGAGCGATTTGATGACGATAGTCATTTATTGCATTGACGCCCATCACCACAAATCAGGTTTTATTGCCGGAAATTTATTATGACCAAGTATCTGGCTTATATTAAAAAATGAAGTTGAAATTAAAAACGCACGGTTATGAAAAAAATAAGCGCCGTATTTGACGGGTTAAGGTTCTCGGAAGGAACATTGCAATATGCTATTCAATTAGCTGAAGCCAGTAAAGCTTTGCTTTCAGGGGTGTTCCTGGAGCCGTTCCACTACCATAGTTTCCATATGGGCGATATGATCGGTAGTCATGGAATATCGCCGGTTAAATTGAAGCACCTGCTTGCGGAGGATAACGAAATCCGTCGTAAATACGTACAACATTTTGAAGATGCCTGCAAAAACGCAAGGCTTAACTACGCTATACACCGGGATGAGAATTTTGCCGTCAACGAGATAGTTAAAGAAAGCGTTTACAGCGATTTGGCATTGATCAGTAAGGCAGAGACATTCAGCAACCTGGCGGAGGCACGTCCTACCCGGTTCGTCGCTGATCTGCTGGAAGGCACACAATGCCCGGTAATGGTTGTTCCGGGCGAATATAAGGAGACAGAAAAGGTCGTGTTATTATACGATGGTAAACCCTCCTCGGTATTTGCGATAAAAATGTTTAACTATATGATGCCATGGATGAGAAACATCGAAACGGAAATTATATCCGTTAGTGATCCTGGAAATAAAGAAGAACTGCCGGAAGGACCGCTGATAAAGGAATTTATCGACTGCCATTACCCCGGCGCTACGTACACTTTGCTAAAAGGCAACCCCGAGCAGGAAATTGTAAATTATCTGAAGCAAATACCACAAAATACCCTGATAGTTTTGGGTGCATACAAACGGGGCTCGGTGTCGCGATGGTTTAAAACAAGCATGGCGGACATTTTGATGAAAGAGGTTGAAATGCCTTTATTCATCGCCCATTATAAATAATATCTGCCGATGTTTCCCGCTGGCATATTTACAGAGGTGAATTAGCCGGCACTTTTTGTGTCGAAAATTGGGTGTTTTCACTCTTTTATCCTATTTCGTTTTTTTCTAACTTGGCCTTCCCCGCCTGCGAAATATTGAAAAACACCCTTACCTATGCTCATCAAACTCGGAATAATTGAAGACAGTTTATACCTGAGGGACATTTATGAAAAATTCTTCGCCAAGTGTGATGGTTTCGAGATCGTATTCTCACTGCCCGATTGGAAAAACCTTTACCAGGGCAAAAACCTGTCATCACCTGATATTATCCTGCTCGACCTCGGTCTGCCCTCTGGCAACAGCTTGCAGTTCATCCACAAAATAAAACAGTTATTTCCGTATGCCCGCATCGTTGTGCTCTCCGGGATGGATGATCCTGAAACTGCACAAACAGCGCTGAAAAACGGTGCGCAGGGATTCCTGCTAAAATCGAGCAGTATGGAATTTATTAAAGATGCCCTGGAGAAAACATACCAGGGCGGAACACCGCTCTCGCCGGCGATCGTCAATTATTTAATCGAACTGAAAACACAGCAATCCACGCCAGGCCGGGACCACGGCCTTACCAAAAGGGAACTGGACCTTTGCAACCTGGTGATAACCGGAATGTCGAACAAAATGATAGCGGCAACCATGAACATTGCTTTCTTCACGGTGAACCAGCATTTGAAACACATTTACAAAAAGCTGAATATTAATTCTAAAGCCGAATTGATAGCGTACCTGATGAAATCGTAGGAAATGCACTTAGCGTATGCGACGGGTAACGCGGCATGGAACAAAAGAAAATTCCCGGGCCGTGTTTCTCTTCACTTGCCTGTCTGCACTGAACGCGGCACCGGGATATATATTCGTAATTAGGGATCGTAAGGAAAAAACCCCGGGCGTGTTCTTTTTCACACTTCCATCAGCACCAAACACGGCACCGGGGTATATATTAGTAATTAGGGATCTTAAGGAAATTCCCCGGGAATGCTTTTTTCTCTCACTCCATCTCAAAACATCGGCCCGGGGAATATTAAACATATTGAATCATTTTATGGGTTCTTTTACGCAGGGCAGATACGCCTGGTTAGTACCTAAAATGAGGTATATTGAACACGGGATGCCCCTAATACCGGACTTGGTTAATTAATTCATTAACTGCTTTTTAAACTGGTTTGGGCTTACGCCCACTTGTTTTTTAAACAAACGGGAGAAGTAAGGCAGGTTCTCAAATCCGAGCGCATAGGCTGTTTCGGCGATGTTATTATCAGAGCCCTTAAGAAGATTTTTCGCCTCGGATACGAGATAAATATGGATGAGTTCGATCGCTGTCTTTCCGGTTTCCTGTTTTAACAGGTCGCTCAAATAATGTGGTGAAAGATTAAGTTCACCGGCCATATACTTAACAGACGGCAATCCTTTTTCCTGCAGCAAATTCTTCTCGGCATAAGCCAGCAGCACATGGTTGAACCGGGATACTGTGGCGCCAATTGCTTCGTGCCGGTTTATGAACTGGCGTTTGTAAAAACGTTGGGCATATCTCAGGATCGAATCGATGTGGCCAAGCTCTATTTCGCGGCTGTACTCGTCCTGGTTATTATAATATTCGATTTTTATTTTGTCGTAAAGCTCCCAAATGGTTTTTTCTTCCGCCGGCGACAGGTGCAGCGCCTCGTTCACGTCGTAATCGAAAAAGCTGTACTTTTTTATGCCGTCAAATAACGGGTGTCCGTTCAAAAAATCTTCGTGAAAAAAGATAAGAAACCCGTCTTCTTCCAACTCCAGGTTTTTGAATTCGATAACCTGCCTCGGTTTTACGAACGACATAGACCCGGCATCATGATCGTAACGGGTCCGGCCATACAAAAACTCGCCCGACTTTATCTTCTTGAACCCGATCATATAAAAATCTGTTGTGAATGCCCTGTTGCCAAGTGCGCAATTATTGTTACAGCGCACCAGGCCAAGCAAAGGGTTTTCGGGCGGTGCGAAACCGTTGTCGCGGCTCATTTCGCTTAAACTTTTATAATGTTTCATAGTTGGTAAATAAGGATAAATCTACGCCGCTGCGGGCGTAGATTCAGTCATTTGATTTCAATAATAATTGTCACCCAAATTATTTACCGTGGGCAGCAACAGCAACATCGTTCCATTCCTCCCAGGTTGCCAGCCGGTCTGTATAAGCTTGTTTCACCCAGGGCAGCGCAACTTTACCCAGGAACAACCTTGAAGGCGGATTGGCACTGTCAACCAATTTCAATATAGCGTCAACAGTAGCTTCAGGAATACCGAAGGCGTCATCTGTAATGCCCGCCTGGAAAGCTGCACGTACGGGTGCATATTCTTCCATCTGTTGTGTTTGAAATGCCGAGGCCCCAGCCCAATCCGTAGCAAAACCATTTGGCTCAACCAGGCTGAGTTTGATGCCAAAATCCTTTACTTCAGCAGCCAAAGTTTCTGTCAGGCCTTCGACCGCAAATTTTGAAGCGTTATAAATACCTAACACCGGCAGTGTAGTCAATCCCAACACACTTGATACCTGTATGATATGCCCATGTCCCTGTTTGCGCATTATCGGCAATACGGCCTGGGTTATCCATAGCAAACCGAATACGTTGGTCTCTATCTGCGCCCTTGCTTCCTTCTCGCTGGTTTCCTCAATGGTACCGAACAGCCCGTATCCTGCATTGTTGATCAGCACATCGATACTTCCGAAATGTTCTGCGGCTTTCTTCACTGCTGCAAAGTCAGCTGCCCTGTCATTCACGTCCAGTTGTATGGGGAGTACAGCTTCGCCATATTTACTTACGAGGTCGGTTAGTGAATTGATATCCCTTGCTGTTGCAGCTACCCGGTAACCTTGTTTTAAAAATGCTTCGGCCCAAATCTTACCAAATCCGCGCGAAGCGCCTGTGATGAATATTGTCTTTTTCATTGTCGTTTAAATTATAAGACAAAGGTATAATGGGGTAATCCGCGGCATTTATACAAAAGCGGCAACTACTGATACATTTTGCGGAACAAGCGTTAAACTACAGGTAAAAGGTGCTGAATAGCATTGTTACACACAGGAGTTCCGGATAAGTCCTATCTTAGTTATATGTTAAAATCATCTGTTATGAAAAAAACAGGATTGGCTTTCGCCGTATTGTTTTGCGCCATCGCGCTGGCGTTTACCACTACCGTTAAAAAAGATCAATGGAAAACACTTTTCAACGGAAAAGACCTTAGTGGGTGGGATACTTACCTGGGGCCGCCACTGGATGATGCGGGCAAACCCCTTACCAACCAGCCTGTAGGTTTAAATAATGACCCAAAGCAGGTTTTCAGCGTAGTGAAAGAAGATGGCGAAAATGTGATCCGTATTTCCGGCGAAGGCTGGGGGGCCATCATCAGCCATAAGGAGTATGAGAACTATCATTTGCAGCTGCAGTTTAAATGGGGTGCGCTTAGCTGGGGACAAAAGAAGGGAAAGAAGAAGGATAGCGGCCTGCTTTATCACTCAGTTGGTAAATACGGGGCCGACTATGGCGCCTGGATGCGTGCGCAGGAGTTCCAGGTGGAAGAAGGCAACACAGGCGACTATTGGGGTTGCGCAGGCGGTATGGCCGATATCCCGGCAGTAAAGAAATCGGAAACTGAATACATTTATGACAAACTTGGCGCGATGTACACCTTCAGCCAGCAAAGCGCACAAGGCAGGCATTGTATTAAACAGGGAGATGCCGAAAAGCCATCAGGGCAGTGGAACACACTCGACCTGTACTGTCATGGCGATACCAGCATGCATTTTGTTAATGGTAAGCTGATGATGGTACTGTACCATAACCGGCAGATGGACAGTGGGCAGGAACTGCCACTTACCAAGGGCAAAATACAATTACAATCCGAAGGGGCCGAATTGTTCTACAGGCAGATCAGGATACAATCTATTAATAAACTGCCGGCGCTTTAGTTACAATTTTTTTGTTCCCGGTAACGGTACACTAAGTGTTCACCCAACCGCTGCTTGCCAAACAGACATATCGTTTAAATTGCTGATAATCAGTTCATGCAAAAACCGAATACACCAAAAAGTGCCCCGTTTTTAACATTTTCGTGAACACCTTTTTGCCTGCTTTTTAATCTTTGGAAGGCTTTACCTGGCAAATGATACTAAGCCCGTTCTTTTAATCTATATTATTCCGATACTTTATACTTCCAGATGTGTTTAATATCTACAACAGGTGTCTGGTCGAGTACCTCGATACCACAAATTTCTATCGTGCCATCCGCTGATACCGATACTACTTTTACTGTGTGAATACCGATAGGGTTTGGCCTGTCAGGCGAACGGGTGGAAAATACGCCGGTTAGCGGGGCATTGGGATCGTTGCGGGGCCGTAATTTCAGTACAGTCCTGTCGGCCTTATCCAGCCACGTAAGCAGCAGTAGATCGGTACCGGGCGCAATGTTTTGTATGCCCTCTAAATACTCAGCGAATATCTCAATAGTAGCGGCGGGCGCGCCTTCGTCCTCCTGTCGCGGGCAATCGTCCAGGCTTTTTAACGGGGAATGGATCTTGCCGATGAATTTTATAGTTGATTCCATAAAGTAAAAATAAAAGGAGCAGGCAAGCGGCGTATCATTTTCTCATCATAAAAAAGAAAGGCGTCTTTACCTGATGTAAAGACGCCCTTTTTTAATTTTCTATGAAATGATGCAACTTATTGCTGGTCGTCCGGTTCGTCCGAGGGCGTGCCGACAATTTTGTACACTTTGTGCTTGTTTGCATCCAGCGTTTCCTGGTAGTAATATCCGTCCGGCGAAACATAAAATTTCTCACCGTTGATCTTGATCGTTTTGCAGTCCGGTGGCAGGGTTTCTACAATATCACCCACCTGTGGCAACTGCTGCTGAGCATCTGCACCGTCAACCTGGTCGTTGGTATTCAATTCGCCGTCCTTACCGGCAACCTGGTAACTAACAGTACCGTCGTCCTTGGTTATCGGCTCGTAATAAACGCCATTTGCTTCGTAGTATTGCTCGCCATTGATCACGATAGACTGCGCGTTTGATGGCAATTCGTTTACTTCTGCGCCAACGGGAGGTTCAACAACCGTGTACTCGTTATTGTCATAGCTGTAAAACAAACCATTGCTGTAGTAGTAAGGATAGTCATCGTAGTAGAACGAATAATATCCGTAAGGTAAAAACCCTATACTAAAGCCCAAACGGGGTGCATAATAGGTGCCATAATATCCGTGGTAATAATGATAATAATGGTGTGTACCCCAGTAACCTGAAGAATAAATTCCACGGCCACCAGCGCCCACTGCCGATCTGCCCCCCTGGCCCACATAACCGCGGGTGCCTACAACGCTGCCTGTACCCGGAGCTACATAACCACGGTAACCTATAGAGCCGGCGCCTGCCGAAGTTACACCGATACGGTTAGCCGGCCTGATACCCTGGCTGTTAACACGCTGAGGCGCAATAGCCACACGGGGATTACTAATAGACGGGTTATACCTGTTTGCTGTCGGGCTGCTTACAGACGGGCGATATCCTCCGTTGTTTACAGAAGGGCGATACCCGCTTGAATTACTGCCTGAAGGCCTGTAACTATTCGCTGTTCCAACGGATGGACGGTATGAACCGCCGCTGTTACCTGTGCTGCTGGTAGACGGGCGGAAGCTACTGCCGCTGCTTGACGGCGCGGAGTGCGACCCACCACCGCCACCACCACCGCCCGATGAGGACGGGGAAGAATGGGAGCCACCGCCGCCGGCACCCCGCTGTGCGGATGCGGGCAAGGCTAAGAACAGGCCCAATAAGCCGCTTAGCGCAATGGCTGATAAATATTTATATTGACTTTTCATGCTGAATATTTTTATAAGGTTATAGTGCTTTTAACACCATCGTATATTATTAGACTAAAAAACAACTAAACGGTTTAATACAACATTAAATTATTTTATCAATTATGTGGCCGGCTAATTTACGTGATACTGACAGGTTTACGAATAATTGATCTTAAAAGTGTCTTTTTGCAAATGTAAATATAACCATTCGGCCGCATACAACAAATAGACCCCTAATTAGTGCTAATGGTTTAACCGGGAATACTGACGTAAAAGGCTGTTTTTGTGCTTATAACTGTTCGGCAATAAAGAGCGTCGCGTGGCCGAATTTGAGACTGAAAAAACCATCATGCGTGGTTTTAAACCGATGATTACCTATCGGTTCGAGGCCATTTACATGCAGTTCATGCGGGTGGGTGAGTACTTCAATAAATTCGCCCGCGGGCTTCCATTTGCTGAACCCGGAGTTTACCGGGTATATTTTGCAGTTATTGTGGAATATAACCAGGTTTATTTTATCAGTAAAAAACAGGTAATCTTTTAGTTGAAGATCGTCTGTAATGATATTAACAGCGGGATAGCCATTGGTAACAAGGTATTTAAGTGCAGCTTCGGCCAGGGTATCAGTTCCGGCGGGCATTACTTTAACATCCCGCTGCATAGGTTTATAGCTTTTTGCCGCGATGATCCAATCTATTTTGATGCCGTTTTCGTGCAGCAACGGTGCGGTATATTGAGTTGCTATAACCGTGGGGCTCCATTCCAGCAATTGCCCCAGTAATTCGGGCAAAAAGTTATTAAGGCCCAGCACCAGCAGGGCGGGCTCCTGTTTTTCGCGTACAATGTGGTGCGAAGACATTGGGTTAGTGATCAGAGATTAGTTAACCAGTGATTAGCAACCGAAAATTAAGTAAATAGTTTGGTATTAATAATTAACCGGTTGGAAATCAATATATCTTCTTATAAAACTCACGCAATGCAGTTGCAGGGTTTGGAGCCAGGTTGACGGCTGCCGATACTGCAATACCATATACGCCTGTTTCCAATAGCGGATCAACATCAATAAGCTGCACTCCGCCTACGGCAATAACCGGCATCTCAACAGGGTGCTTTTGCAATTCCCGGTAGCCCTGGAAACCCAATAATGGCTTGTTATTTGGTTTGGTATCCGTATGGGCAAAAGGGCCGTAACCGCAGTAGTCGACTACGCCGGTCGCTTGCACACGCAGCAGGCTTTCGATATTAGTGGCCGATGTACCAAGAGTTTTATCATCGCCGATATGTTTCCTGACAGCCGCCAGGTCGGCATCAAAATCCTCGATATGTACCCCCTGTGCATCCACACGATCAAGCAGGTGGTAATGATTGGCCAATATTAACGTCACACCCCAGTCGTCGCAAATGGCGGCTATTTCATTTATTTCCGCTATCAGCTCATCGTCTGTCTTAGTCAGGCACCGGTATTGTATCCAATTTGCCCCTGCGCCGCAGGCAATGTGCGCCTGGTCGGCGTGGCTTCGATTAGGCAGGTCCTGCGTCAGGTAATGGAATTTGGAGATGTATTTCTTCATGTTGTAGTAGATATATTTCAAGTATGTCATTTCGATCCGCTGGATAGCGGATCGAAATCTTATACGTCCTGTCCGCTACTACCCATGGCGTTTAAGATTTCTCCTCGTTACTCGTCGAAATGAAATTTTATTAAATAATGACTATTTCAGCACCTCTTGTATCGGCGTACCAATACATCCGTTTGGCGCCTGTATGTGCAATAACGCAGCAACAGTTGCCGCAATATCTGTCATGTGCGTTTCGCGGTTCAGGTGGCCATGCTGTATGCCCCAGCCCATAAACACCAGCGGAATATGTGCGTCGTATGGGTTCCAGGTGCCGTGTGTTGTTCCGGTAGGCCCTGCTTCACTTCCGCTATGCCCTGTAAACCAACCCGGCTCCAGAATGATCTGAATGGCACCGCTATGTACAGGGCTATAACCGTTTATGATGCGGGTACGCAGCTCATCAGGTATGTTAGCCGTTTTGACATTTTTCATATCGATAGCATAAGCTACCCCCGGCGACTTTTCCAGATACGCTATGCAATCTTTTTTAACGGCGTCTTCATCCAGTTTAGCATAATTCATGTCCTTGTAGTTGAAATTGACCTGGTAATTGGCCAGGCTAAGGACAAGTTTTTCAATCTTATATTTTTTTAACAGTACCTTGTTCAGGCTATCCTTTACGGCGGCGTCTTCCCAAACATTTGCCGGTATGCCATGGTCGTTCAAAAAAGCGGTGTTATGCGCCGCGCCATGGTCAGCGGTTAAAAACACGGAGTAGTTTCCTTTACCCACCTTAGCATCAAGAAAGGTAAACAACGAGGCAAAATCCCTGTCGAGCCTCAGGTAAACGTCTTCGATCTCTACCGAATTAGGCCCGAACTGGTGACCTACATAATCGGTCGATGAAAAGCTCACGGCCAAAAAATCGGTCACATCGTGCTGCCCAAGCTGTTCGCCGTTAATGGCCGCTACGGCCATATCAAGCGTGAGTGTATTGCCGTATGGCGTCGAACGGATCAGGCCCAAACCTGTCTTTTTATAGATAGACGAAGTTTTTACCGGGAACGTGGGGCTATCAGCGCCGCTGAATTTCCCCTCGTACTTGCTATTATCGGGTAACGTTTGCACATAAGTATCAATAGGATACAGCGTGTTCCAGTCAAGCTTCAGATAAGTCTCCGGCAGTTTTTGGTAGTTAAAATCTTTTACCCATTGTGGCAGGTCGTTCATGTAGTAAGTGCTGGTTATCCAGTTGCCGCTTTTGTCGTCGAACCAATAAGCTGCGTTTGCGGTGTGCCCCGCAGGCAATATACCGCCCCTGTCCTTTAAAGCGATACCGATCACTTTCGAGCGGAAATTGGTGGCCAGCCTCAACTCGTCGGTAACAGTGGTGGTCAGCAGGTTTCTCGGCGACATTTTCCCTGCAGCAGAAGTGCTGCCAACGGTCTTCACCGTAGTATCTTCGGTACAATAGACCGATCTTCCTGTCGCCTGTATGATAAAATCATTCCCGGCAATACCATGAATAGCAGGCACCGACCCGGTGTAGGCGCAGGTATGGCCCGGCGCCGTAAATGTGGGTATGTAATCTATCAAAGTATTATCGCAGCTAAAGCCATCGTTCAGCAAACGCTTAAACCCGTTAGACTGGTAGCGGTCGTAAAACCGGTATAAGTAATCCCACCGCATCTGGTCGACAACAATGCCTACCACCAATTTAGGGCGGGGAAGTGTTTTTGTGGCAGAAGCAGCAGGCATAACGGCGCTGGTTGCTGCCGGGGCCTTCTTCTTTTTTGTTTGAGCTGTTGAGTTAAAGGCTATAAAAGCGAACGAGAGTATAAAAAGGTATTTGATCTTCATCCCGAAGTTATTTTTGAGTAGCGCAAATATCAGCAATGCTACCAAAAATCAATGTGATATTTACGTTACGCCAATTTAAAGTAAAGCGCCTTTATTGCTTTTGGTACTCAAAATACATAATTAGCCGGAAAACTTTAGCTTTGGGCTTAACATGGAATTATCATACCGGCCCTTCGAACTTGAGTTAAAACATCCTTTTACCATTGCCAAATTCTCACGCACTTCCACCCCCTTAATACTGCTGGAGATAAGGCACGAAGGGCATACCGGTTATGGCGAGGCATCCATGGTACCCTACATGGGCGAGAGTCATCAAACAGCCGCTGAGTTTTTAAATAAAGTTGATGTTTCCCAATTTAAATACCCATTCGATTTTGAGGCCATCATTAACTATCTCGATAGCATTGCTTCGGGCAACCCGGCCGTCAAGGCTGCAATTGACATCGCTTTACATGATCTCGATGGCAAAATACAGGGCAAGCCCTGCTGGCAATTATTGGGAAGCGACCCGGCATTGATGCCTGTAACCAGCTACACCGTAGGCATCGATACCCCCGAAGTTTTGATACAAAAAGTGAAGGAAGCCGGAGATTGCCGCGTTATCAAGGTAAAACTTGGCCGGGATAGCGACAAAGAGCTGATCAACACGATCCGTTCGGTTACCAGCCTGCCCCTGTATGTTGACGCCAACCAGGGCTGGACAGATAGACAGCAAAGCCTTGACATGTGCCATTGGCTGCAGCAACAGGGCGTAATGTTGATAGAACAGCCATTCACCAAAACCGACCCGGGCAGTAATGCCTGGCTAAGCGACCGCAGCCCTATACCCATCATCGGCGATGAAGCCGTTCAGCGTTTAGGCGATGTAGATAAAGCGAATGGGATTTATAATGGCATCAATATCAAGCTAATGAAATCGGCCGGGATGTACGAGGCGCATAAGATGATCGAAAGAGCGAAAGAGTTAGGTTTAAAAGTGCTGATCGGCTGTATGAGCGAAACCAGTTGTGCCACGCTTGCCGCCGCGGCCCTTGCCCCGCAATGCGACTGGGCCGATATTGACGGGCCTTTCCTTGTCAGCAATAACCCCTTTCAAATTCCGGAATTTAGGGATGGCAAATGGGTGTTGAGTAATGAGGCCGGGTTGGGGTTACGATGATTTTTCTTTCGTAATAACTACCATGAATTTGACGGCGACATAAAAAGGAACACAAGAAGCGCTGCGCCGGTAAAATTGACAACATAAGACAGGAATACGTTAACAACCATTGGTTTGGTGAGCGGCCGTTTCAGTTTCGATACCCGCAAAAGTGTTTTGATAAACAGGAACAGGCATAAAATAAAACAAACAAAAAAGGCGGGTATATCAAGCCCAATCTGTGTCCCTTGGGTTGGGTAAATATGATGCGCTGCTACCAGAATAAGAAACCCGGCTATATAATAGATGAAAAGACTAACGGGGTTGTTTGCCTTCCAAAATTCTATCTTTTTTCCTTCCATAGTTCAATGCTGGTTCGGCGGTGGAATTATGCCCTGCTTTATTTATCGCTCAGCATAATTGGATTCCCCTTGCCGCCGCCGATAATGATCACCTTGGCATTGGGCGATAGCGCGATCTCCTTTTGTGCCTTGATGCTTTCATAGATCAGTTGCTTATCTGATAACTGGGTTGATATGATCTTCTGATAATCTGCAATACCCTGCGCCTCTACACGTTTCCGGTCGGCTTCCTGTTTTTCCTTTTGTAACACGAACTGCATTTTCTGCGCATCCTGTTCGGCGTTGATCTTTGATTCGATACTTGCTTTTACCGAGGCCGGCAAAGTAATATTACGGACAAGTATCTGCTGCAGCTGCAACCCGTTTCTTTCAAAACTTCGTTCGATGGTTTGATTTATCTTTTGCTGAAATTCCTGCCTTTTTGTGGAATAAAGATCCACTGCCTGGTAATTAACAGCGTTATCTCGTATAGCCGTTCTCGAAACCGGGCGCACTATTTTATCTTCATAGTTCGGGCCGATATTTTGCAGGATGAACGGGGTTTTCTCGGGATTAACCTTATAAAGGACCGAAAGATCGATAGTTACTTCCAAACCGTCAGACGAAAGTACCCTGATGGCATCGTCGCCAGATTTTGTGCCCTCATCGTTTACACCGCTCATGGTGTAATTCTGGGTTTTAGTATCGAAAGTGGTCACCTCAACCAGCGGGTTTACGATATTGAGGCCGCTTTGAAGAACGCGGCTTTGCACCTTGCCAAACAGGGTTTGCACGCCTACTTCACCCGCGCCTATCTGTTTGAACATAGAGGTTGCCAGCCCCAGGATAACAACAGCGAAACCGATGATCTGTACAAGGCGACCGAAGCGATTTGCCGGTTCGGGTGAACGTTTGAGCACTATGCCCACCACGAGCACAATGATCCCTAAAATTGCGATAACCATTATTTTTGATTTAAGGTTTGTTTTGCATGTTACGCACTTCCTTCATAAGGCGTATTTTTAGTACAACCAGTACCGCACCGATAAAAACTGCGCCGGCTATATATTCGTAATGCTTTTTTTCGAAACCGGTATATACCAGCACCAGGCAAATAAAAATGCCAATGTTATACAAAACGTTAAGTGCGAGTTTTTTTGCCATGGCTTAATATACTTGCATGGAAGGATCAATATCTTCGGCCCAGGCCAGTATGCCGCCTTGCAGGTTTGCCAGGTTGGTAAAACCGAACTGCTGCTCCAGTTGCATAATGGCTGCCGCGCTGCGCCGGCCGCTGCGGCACATTACCACTACCGGCTTATCTTTTGCTACCTGGTCGGCCTCAATAAGTATTCCGCCCAGCGGTATCAGGTTACCGCCAAGGTTCGACATTTCATATTCAAAATCCTCACGAACATCGATCAATTGAAAATCGTTGTGATTATCCATCATTTCTTTAAGTTCCTGTACGCTTATTTCTTTCATTGCTTTGTTAAATTTCAATCAAATGTAGCTTTTTATTACAAAACAAATTATGATCAGGAAGGGGAATGACCTGCAAATGATATGTCCGGCCTGTTTAAATGGCGACCATACCCCCATCGGTACAAAAATTCAAATCAAACCCTGAATAAAATTGTTGCATGCTTAAAGTATTTCAACAATTGCGTTGTAACAAACAGTAGCTATCAGCGTTTTATATATGTTTGCATAAAATTTACATCTCCTTATGATCGCATGAAAGATCATTTATTCATGTAATACAGCAATTTAAAATCAACAGATGAAAAAAATCACCCGCTTTTTCTGGTTTTGTTCCGGGGCGCATATAGGTACATTACGAAAATATCCTGTCGAGCATAATAAATATGTCGGTATAGGGGCTACCATATTTTTCACGGCACTTTTTGCCTCGCTGTCAGGTGGTTATGCCATGTATTTTGTATTTAACGGCAGCCCGTTTGCTGTTGGCTTTGCCATCCTTTTTGGGATGTTATGGGGCCTGGCTATTTTTAATATGGACCGTTACATTGTATCGAGCATTGACAAAGAAGGTACGACAAAGCAACAGATCATACAGGCTTCGCCGCGTATTTTGCTTGCCATCATGATAGGCATCGTTATATCGAGGCCGTTGGAATTGAAAATATTCGATAAGGAGATCCGCCAGAAGTTAAAGACCGCTTACTTAAAGGGCCAGCACAGGCGCATAGATACATTGCAAAAAACGTACAACGACAAGTATGCAATGGAGCTTGACAAAAACAAAGATCTTAAAAAGGAAAAGGATTCGCTGGAGAGTGACATAAAACGGTCGCGTACGCAACTGAACGAGGAAGTTTTTGGTGACAAAACCAACCAGACATCGGGCATAGTGGGCTATGGCCAGTATGCTAAACAAAAGCAGCAGGTTTTACAGGAAAAGGAGGACCGCCTGAAAACGGTAACCGGCGACATGACCCAAATGGATGACTTTCTTACCCGCCGCAAGGACTTTGAAGGCTTAAGCAATATGCGGCTGTTCAATTCGACCGAGCTGGACAGCTTGTCGAATGTTGCTGGTTTCTCCGACCGTAACTGGGCACTGGGGCAATTGACTTATAACGAAAACGGCACCCGCGACCTGGATACCTATCTTGCTATATCCTTCATCGGTTACCTGTTCATCCTGTTCGAGTGTTTGCCGGTATTCGTTAAGCTGATGTCGCCTAAAGGCCCCTATGATGTGGCCGTCAATAAAGTCTCTGAGGCGAATATCTACTATGCCGAAAAGGACAAGGAGCGGGATATGAAAGTGACTGACAGTATTTACGATCATCACCTGGAAACTGACATCGAACGGCAAAAAAAGGTCATAACCGCGCAGTCGGACTATGATTTCGATCATCATAGCTACGATTAGAGCACGATTTAGGGATCAATGTATTGTAACGATTATAATTGTTATTCTTAAAATTCCTAAATCGTGTCCTCATCGTGTTTTCTTTTACTGATTTAATAGTAATTTCAACCCGTACCCATTGGGCATAATTCAGTATCATGAAGAAGTTTTATTTATTGGCGACCGCCTTGCTATTTGCGGCTTGCTCATTTGCACAGGTTGATAAACCGCAGAAGGCTATTTTTTATTCCATTTCGTTCCCAAATGCCGCTCATCACGAGGCCGAAATTGTGATCACCGTGCCACAGGCGCCGTCGGGCGTTATACGGGTGCGGATGAGCCGTTCTTCGGCAGGAAGATATGCAACGCATGAATTTGGCAAGAACGTTTATAACGTAAAAGCGGAGAATGTAGATGGCAGCCCAATCGAGCTAAAACAGGTTGAAGGCGACCTGTACGAATTGGGCGATCATGGCGCGACTGTGAAAATAAGTTACACCCTTTTTGGAAACTGGACGGACGGGACCTATACGGGCATCGACCCAAGTCATGCCCACCTGAACATGCCTGCTACTTTTATGTGGGTTGTGGGCCAGGATAAAAGGCCGCTAAGGTTTGAATTTAACGACCTTGATAAATATGGCTGGAAAGTGGCTACACAATTAAAGCACGAGGGCGATAATGTTTATTCGGCGCCAAATATGCAATATATGATGGATAGCCCTACCGAGCTATCTGCTTATAAGGTTAGCAGCTGGGAGGTGAACAATAATGGCAAAAATGAGAAGATAAATCTTTCCATACATTCGGACGACAGCCAAACCGTTATCGACAATTTTGCGAAACAGGTGCAGCGTATGGTATTAGAGGAAAAAGCCATTTTTGGCGAACTGCCCACCTATGATTATGGCGAATATACTTTCCTGGATGATGTTTACCCAACCAATTCGGGCGATGGTATGGAACACCGCAACTCTACCTGTATCGTTCAGCCTGTTGCTAAAGTGGAAGGCTATGAAAGCCGGCTGCTTGGCACTTTCTCGCACGAGTATTTCCATAGCTGGAACGTAAAGCGCATCCGTCCAAAATCGCTGGAGCCTTTTAACTTTGAACATGCCGATATGAGCAGCGAGCTTTGGTTTGCCGAGGGCTTTACACAATATTATGGCGAATTGGTGCTCGAACGTGCGGGTTTCCGTACCGTTGATGAGTACACGCACACCTTGTCTGGTTTGATCAACCAAATACTGAATACGCCCGGCGCGGCCAAATACCCGGCCACGCAAATGAGCCGTTACTCGGTCTTTGCAGACGCAGGTGTTTCTATCGACCCAAACAACCAGGCCAATATGTTCACCAGTTATTATACTTACGGTGGTGCAATTGCGTTGGCATTGGATCTTCGCCTCCGCAGCGAGTTTAATACCACGCTGGATGATTTTATGCGCACCGTTTGGCTAAACCGTGGCAAGGTGATGAAGCCCTACGTAATTGCCGACTTGCAGAGCGACCTGGCCAAAGTGACCAACAACCCCAAATTCGCTGCTGATTTCTTTAACAAATACATTTATGGTGTCGAGAAAAATAATTACGAAGCATTAATGGCCAAAGCCGGTTTACTGCTTCAAAAAGCACAGCCTGGTAAGGCATGGGCCGGACCGTTAAGCTATGGCCGTAACCGCGGCCGCTCGGGCGAAGCGCGTACCACGGGCGATGAAGGCCTTGCCGTATCGGTAAGTATCGAGGGGACGCCTATTTATAAAGCCGGGCTTGACGTGGGCGATATTATTTTGAAGGCCGATGGCAAAGATGTGAAAGATGCACAGGCATTTAACGATATTGTTGCCGGGAAGAAGATCGGCGATAAGATCGCGGTAAATTACAGGAACCGCACCGGTGACCATGAAACAACCGTCACCCTTGAAGAAAATCCTGCGCTGGAAGTTGTTACATTTGAAAAAGCGGGAAAGAACATAACCAAAGAACAAACTGATTTCCGCAATAACTGGCTTTCAACCAAAGTAAAACCATAATGAAGAAACTAATATTATCCGTCGCTTTTTTAGCGACCTGCGCGTCCGTTTTTGCGCAGGATGTAGACAAAATGATCAAACAGGATGATGTGGAGCGCATCATCAAAACCCTATCAGCCGATGACATGCAGGGCAGGGGCACGTTCACACCCGGCATTGAAAAAGCGGCACAATTTATTGAAGCAGAGTATAAAAATATCGGGCTGGTTCCTATGGCGGGCAATACCCGCTATCGGCAAAACTTTACCATGGTAAAAACCGCGGTTAGCAAGGCGGAGGTAAGCATCAACGGTGCCGCTATCGACCCTAAAAACATTGCGGCGAGCGGAGATGTATCTTACAACTGGACCAATTTAACCGACGCCGAAATAGTTAAGGTAACACCTGATAAGGACTTGCGTACAGTATTTATGGGCATTCGCAGGAGCGGTAAAAGCTCGTTGGTGCTGGTCGATCCCAAATTCAGCGATATTTTCGACAGGATACAATCGCTTTATAGCAATGGCAGCGTATCGTTCAAAAATAAACCGGCGAATGCCACAAAGGCTGTATTTGTTTTGGGGACCTTCGAGGACATAAAATCCATCGCTGTGAATTGCGAGGTTACTACCAAGGAACTACCCTTATTCAATATTGCAGGTATTATCCCCGGTAAAACCAAACCTGATGAGTTTGTGGTTTTCTCGGGCCATTACGATCATTTGGGTATCGTAAAGCCTGTCGGCCAGGATAGCATAGCCAACGGCGCCGACGATGATGCGTCGGGTACCACCGCGGTCATCAGCCTGGCGCGTTATTACAAAAAGCTGAATAACAATGCCCGCACGCTGATCTTTGTGGCTTTCACTGCAGAAGAGATCGGTGAATTTGGCTCACAATATTTTGCCACCACTGTCGACCCCGATAAGGTTGTCGCCATGTTCAATATCGAAATGATAGGCAAAGCGTCCAAATGGGGACAAAATTCTGCCTTCATCACCGGTTTTGAACGCTCGGATTTCGGCACCATACTGCAAAAGAACCTGGAGGGCACCGCGTTTAAATTTTACCCGGACCCATACCCGGACCAGAACCTGTTTTACCGCAGCGACAATGCCTCACTGGCGGCGGTAGGGGTACCGGCACATACCATATCGACCGACCAGATAGATGTGGACAAACTTTATCATACGGTGAAAGATGAGTTCGGCTCGCTGGACGTGGCTAACATTACCTCTGCCATACGTGCCATAGCGCTTAGTTCGCGCACAATTGTGGCCGGAACAGATACACCGAAACGGGTGGAGAAATTGAAAAAATAATATGTACAGTTATTGCGGGCATTGCTATCGCGACATCACACTACCGACTGTGCATGATATCAGAGGGTAGAAGATTGACTAAAACTACCTGAAGGATGTTTACTGATATCGAACAGCAAACTTTAGATATAGATTGGTTTTTTACCAACTATGAGGAGATTGGTTTTGGCGCTTCGGCAGGCGGTAAACTTCCCAAATCTGTAGCGCAATCGTCCGAAAATCAACGATTGCTGTCGGTGTTTTTTGATAGCATGCCACAAACATCGCCTATTATAATCAATCCGGAGTTGAATAAATTTATCACTAATGGTGTTGATGACAGATATCTTAACGACTTTGTTATTATGGCTAAAAGGGGCTTATTCGCATACGACAAAACTAAAATGAATAATTTCTCCGATCCTTATTATCACCTCGTAGCCAAGCCTGTCAATCCACTTAAATTTGAAGGATTACCTGTTAAAATCAAAGAGATTTTGAAATGGTCAAAATATAGCGGAGCTATGAATTCAATTATCAATACAAATTCAGTAGAATAGCAATTTGTAATAGCATCTTACAATTGCTTCCTCATTACATAATCATTCATCCAGTATTTTCCTATCGGGATATCCTCTTCATAAGCTACCACAAAGCCCATCTTTTCATAAAAAGTTTTTGCTTTATTATGGCGGTTCACATTAAGGTCGAGCGTATGCTTTCCCGCGTCCAGGGTTTTCTGCGCAACGGCTTCTATCAGTATTTTACCATAACCTTTCCCCTGCGTTTCGGGCAGGCAGTATAGCTTGTGCAGCTTGTATATCTCCGCGTCCTCGTCCCGCGGCGAGTACCCGGCAAATGCAACGGGCCTGCCGTCCTCTTCCAAAAGAAGATAAGATTGCGTATTATTTTCTAATTGCGAACTGATCTTCTCAACCGAATAAATCTCACCCAGCATAAAGCTGATCTGTTCGGCATCGAGTAATGGCCCGTAGGTAGGCCACCAGGTTTTTTCGGCTATATCACGAATTGTTTTGACATCATTTATTGTTGCCGTGCGGATGGTGTACATGGTTCAAATATATCACAACACCTGTAAAGACGCAATGCATTGTTCTTCTACAAACGCTTAATCCCGATGGGGTTATTGATGGCTCCCCCTTAGGACCCTTGGGGCTTAATATTTATACCGTTCGCCCCAAAGTTTCTTCAGCTTTTCCTTCGTTTCATGCTCTTTGGCATTATTGCCGGGCTCATAAATTTTGGTGCCTTTAATGGCATCCGGCAGAAAATCGATATCCACAAAATTACCCTGGTAGCTATGGGCGTACTTATAGTCCTTACCGTAACCAATGTTCTTCATCAGTTTGGTGGGCGCATTGCGCAGGTGCAGCGGCACAGGCAGGTCGCCGGTCTCGCGCACCAGGGCCATAGCCGCGCCAATAGCCGTTGTAGCCGAATTACTTTTAGCCGATGTTGCCAAATAGATAACTGTTTGCGATAAAATCAACTGCGACTCGGGCATACCGATCACATTCACTGCTTCAAAACACGATTGTGCCAGCAGCAAAGCATTCGGATTAGCGTTACCGATATCTTCCGATGCCAGTATCAGCATGCGCCGGGCAATGAACAAGGGATCCTCGCCGCCAACGATCATCCGCGCCAGCCAGTAAACCGCTCCGTTCGGGTCGCTGCCGCGCATGGATTTAATAAAAGCGGAAATAATATCGTAATGCTGTTCACCCGCTTTATCATAAAGCGCCATGTTTTGCTGAACATGCTCCAGTACAATTTCGTTGGTGATGGTTATTTTCTTCCCCTCAAAAGCATTTACCAGCAGCTCAAAAATATTGAGCAGTTTTCTGGCATCACCACCAGAAAGTCTCAATAAAGCTTCGTGCTCTTTAATGTCGATCTTTTTGCTTTTCAGGACAACGTCTTCTTTCATGGCTTTATTCAGCAAACTCAGAAGATCTTCTTCCTCCAGCGATTGCAAAATATAAACCTGGCATCGCGACAATAAAGCCGAGATGACCTCGAAAGAAGGATTCTCGGTCGTGGCACCGATGAGTGTGACTATGCCCCGTTCTACCGCCCCTAGCAACGAATCCTGCTGCGATTTGGAAAACCTGTGGATCTCGTCGATAAAAAGCACAGGCAGGGTTTCGCCTTGTTCCTTTAGCAAGGATGCCTTTTCGATCACTTCGCGCACATCTTTCACCCCCGAGTTGATAGCGCTTAATGAGAAGAACGGCCTGAACAATGTTTGTGAAATGATATAGGCCAGCGTGGTTTTGCCAACCCCTGGCGGCCCCCAGAATATCATGGACGGCAGCGATCCTGATTCGATGGCTTTACGCAATACCGCGCCCGGCCCTACGAGGTGTTTTTGCCCGACGTAATCGTCCAGCGTTTTGGGGCGCATGCGCTCGGCTAATGGCGGCAGGTTATTCATTATGGTAAAATTCGGAATTTAAATTTCAAATCCTAAAGATTTTAGTAATTTCGGTCATATTTATCTATGATCCAACAATTCAATCCAACAAACTATAAGTCGATTTGTGACGAATTGGCGAATGCTGATCCTGATCTTCAGCAAATAATTGATACTTATGGCTATCCGCCGTTCTGGTCGAGGACCAATACTTTTGAATCGCTGGTGCATATCATTTTAGAGCAGCAGGTTTCGCTGGCGTCGGCTTTATCTGCGCTGAACAAATTGCGGGAACGGGTACAGGAAATAACCCCTGCCCGCGTTTTGTTATTGACAGACGAAGAAATGCGTGCCTGTTACGTAAGCCGGCAAAAAAGCAGCTACATCAAATACCTGGCCGAGGCGCTTTTAAGCGGGCAATTGAACTTAGAGGAATTTCATACGATGCCGGATAATGACGTCCGTGTTAAACTGACCGCCCTCAAAGGCATAGGCAATTGGACGGCTGATGTACACCTCATGTTCGCCCTACAGCGCGCCGATATTTTCCCCATCGGCGACCTGGCTGCTGTTAACGCCCTGAAACGCGTAAAGCAATTACCCGTTGAAACTACCCGCGAACAAATGCTGGATATAGTTGCCCAATGGGCGCCTTATCGTACACTTGCAGCAATGCTTTTGTGGCATTATTATTTGAGTGCGCCGCGCCCGGCATCGAAGAAAGAAAACTAAAAAACTATATCATTCCGAACGATAGAGAGGAATCTTATACACTTTGCTATCGTATAAGATTTCTCCTTGTACCTCGTCGAAATAGCAAACCGTTTAAGTTCGAAATTAAAAATTCGACATCAAACGCTACACATTAAACAACCCGTTCCGTTCCTGTTCCTGGTAGTTCTGAACCGTTTCTATAGCGTTATCGATAACATCACTCAACGCGACAATAAATGTACCCGGTTTGGCCATGCTCATGGCATATTTGATAGCTTCAACCTCTTTCGGTACAATTTCAAATTGCTTATCCGGGTCAACAGAATGTATCCCTTCTATCAACAGGTTCAGGATATTCTCTTCGGTACGGCCGCGCAGGTGTTTTTCCTGCCGCAGTATGATATAATCGAACATTTCTGCCGACAGTTTCCCTATTTCGCGGATATCATCGTCGCGGCGGTCGCCTGTACCGGCTATGATACCGATCTTCAACGGTGAATCGATATGCCGTAAAAATTCCTTGATGCCTTTAAAGCCATCCGGGTTATGTGCAAAGTCGATCATGAACCGGAAGTCTTTGAACTCGAAAATATTCATCCTGCCCGGTGTTTGGGCGGCCGAAGGGATAAACGTTTGTAGCGAGGTTTGTATGTCCTCGGTTTTAAAGCCCCAAAGGAAAGTAGCCAGTGTGGCCGCCATTACGTTTTGTATCATGAATGGCACAGTGCCGCCGAACGTCAGTGGTATCAGTATGGTTCGCTGAACACGTATTTTCCAGTCGCCTTTTTGTATGGTTACAAACCCGTTCTCACAGATACAGGCGATACCGCCTTTTTTGCAATGAGATTTGATAACCGGGTTGTTTTCGTCCATGCTGAAATAGGCCACATTGCATTCAGCTTTCCGGCCTATTTTAACGCAATAGTCATTATCTGCATTTAAAACCGCCCATCCGTCTTTTTTGATGGAATTGGTTACAACGCTTTTTACCCTTGCCAGGTCATCCAATGTATTAATATCGGCTAAACCCAAATGGTCCTCTTGAATGTTGGTGATGATACCAATGTCGCACTGGCCAAAGCCCAAACCTGCACGCAAAATACCGCCGCGCGCGGTTTCCAGTACTGCGAACTCAACCGTTGGGTCCTTTAGTATAAACTCAGCGCTTACCGGTCCGGTGGTATCACCCTTCATCATCATATTGTTCTGTACATAAATACCATCCGAAGTGGTAAAGCCCACCCTGAATCCGTTATTTTTTACAATATGAGCAATAAGGCGCGTAGTGGTGGTTTTTCCGTTGGTGCCCGTAATAGCGATTATTGGTATCCTTGCCGATTTTCCCGGCGGATACAACATGTCTATCACATGCCCGGCTACGTTGCGCGGCAAACCCTCGCTTGGTGCAATGTGCATCCGGAAACCCGGCGCCGCGTTCACTTCCAGTATTACGCCTCCCGTATCGGTAAGCGGCTCGGTCAGGTTTTCGGCCATAATATCGATACCACAAATATCCAGCCCGATAATTTTGGAGATTCGCTCACAGATAAAAATATTTTGAGGGTGTACATGGTCAGTTACGTCTACCGATGTCCCGCCTGTGCTTAAGTTAGCTGTCGATTTAACAAAAACCTTTTCGCCTTTTTTAGGGACCGTTTCCAACGTATAGCCTTTTTTATCCAGCAGGTCGAGCGTATCGCGGTCCACGCTGATCAATGTCAACACGTTCTCGTGCCCGTAGCCGCGGCGCGGGTCGGTATTTTCCAGGTCGATCAGTTGCTGTATGGTCGAATGGCCGTCGCCCATTACATGCGCAGGATCGCGCAAAGCAGCCGCCACCATTTTGTTATCGATCACCAGTACCCTGAAATCATACCCGGTTACAAAACGTTCAACGATAACCCTTCTCGATATTTTTGCTGCATGCTCATAGGCGGCAACAGCATCTTCCTTTGTCCTGATATTGATGGAAATACCGCGCCCGTGGTTGCCGTCCAGTGGTTTAAACACGAGTGGGAACCCTACCTTACGTATAGCCTCGTCAACGCCATCAGCAGATGAAATGGTAATACCTTTAGCTACAGGAATGGCCTGTTCCAGCAGCATACGCTTGGTTTCGTCCTTATTGCTGGCAATATCCACTGCGATCGAACTGGTCTTTTCCGTCATGGTAGCGCGGAAACGTACCTGGTTTTTGCCATATCCTAATTGCACCAGCGACTGGTTGTTCAGCCTGATCCATGGTATATCACGCGAGATAGCCTCATCTACAATAGAACCGGTGCTCGGTCCAAGCCGGGTATTCTCCCGTATCTCGCGCATTTGCTGTATATCATATTCCAGGTTGTAATTTTCGCCTTTTATCAACGCCTCAACAATACGTACAGCGGCTTCTGCCGCATAAATGCCAACCTTTTCTTCGATATAGGTAAAAACCACGTTGTATACTCCGGTTGTCTTGGTTTCGCGCGTACGGCCGAAACCCGTATCCATCCCGGCCAACGATTGTATCTCCAAAGCGATGTGTTCTACCACATGGCCCATCCAGGTACCGGCTATCACCCGCTGGAAAAATCCACCCGGAACACCGGGCGAGCAGCGATGCGAATACAAGGTCGGCATCATTTTTTCCATCCTTTCCAAAAACCCTTCGATCTTATTCGTTGGTTTATGCTCCATGTCCTCCAGGTCCAGGCGCATTTGGATCAGTTTTTTTCGGTTGGTGCTCCAGATATTTGGTCCGCGCAGTACCTGTATATTTTCAATTTTCATAGGATATTTCCGGTGATTTTTTAGGGGTTCAATTTTCAATAAAGCTATAAAACTTCGTATCGTAATAAAAGTTTTCGGTTAAAAACTGCCAACATGTTTAAATTTAAGTCTATACCTTTGAATTCCTTTTTGCTTAATTTGCAACCATACCCCCCGGGCCAACCGTTCCGGGATTAATTTATTTACTAAAAACACCCGCTATGGTAAATCCCAAAGGAAAATTAGTGATAATCGGAGGCGCTGTCGACCTGGGCACCAACATCAGTTCGCAGGAACATATTATTCAGCCCGACCATCTCAAATTTTTTGACCGGGGCATACTCAAGCGCATAATTACCGAATCGGCCCACCACGAAGGTTCGGTAGTTGAAGTAATAACAACCGCTTCGCAGATACCTGAACTGGTAGGCGCCGAATATGTAAAAGCTTTTGGGCAGTTGAATGTCCCTAAAGTTGGCACCATCCATATTAAAAACCGCGAAGACGCCACGCATAAATCCTATCTCGACCGTATACGCAAAGCCGACGTAGTGGTATTTACCGGCGGCGACCAGCTGCGGTTAAGCTCTATTTTCGGCGGAACTGAATTTTTGCAGATACTCAAGAACCGTTATCAAAACCAGGATTTCATTATTGCAGGCACATCAGCGGGCGCTGCCGCGGCATCGGCACACATGATCTATCGCGGGCAGAGCAATGAGGCCTTAATTAAAGGCGAGGTACAAATAACTGCCGGGCTTGGCTTTATCGATTCTGTCATTATCGACACTCATTTTGTGCAGCGCGGGCGCATTGGCAGGTTGATGTACGCCGTGGCCAGCAATCCGGGCATATTAGGCATAGGGCTGGGCGAGGATGCAGGGTTGCTTATTACCGAAGGGACAATGATGGAAGCTATCGGCTCGGGCCTCATTATACTGGTTGATGGCAAAAACCTGGTCGAAACCAATATCTACGATGTCGAATTGGGTTCACCGGTGTCTATCGAGAACCTGAAACTGCACGTAATGTCGATATATGATAAATACGATCTGCACCAGCATAAACTCTATATCAAAAAAGTTGTTAAGGTTGAAGAAGGGGTCTTTATCCGCGGTCAGGATAAATAAGTCGGAAAGACCGAAAGTCCGCATAAGTCCGAAAGTATTAGAGGAAGATGGGTTTTTCGGACTTCCGCGGACTTGCCGACTTCGGACTAACAAAACAAGCTTATGAAACTAATCATTCATGGTGGCTTTTTTAGCGAATCGAAAACTAACCAGGAGGTTAAACAGGCTAAACAGGCTGCATTAAGGGAAATTGTAAAGCTGGGCCATAAGTACCTGGAAACGCATAACGCTATTGAAACCGTCGTTTACACGGTTTGCCTGCTTGAAGACTGCGAACTGTTTAACGCAGGCACAGGTTCGCAGATACAAAGTGATGGGAAGATAAGGATGAGCGCTTCGCTGATGGACGGCAAAACCATGGAGTTTTCGGGGGTGATCAATATCGAAAATGTAAAAAATCCGATTTGTGTAGCTGAAAAGCTTTTGCGACGGCCGGATAAGGTTTTAGCAGGAAAAGGCGCCCGGGAGTTTGCGCGCCAGCAGGGCATCCCGCACTATGATCCTGAAATACCCCAGCGAAGGCACGAATACGAAAAGAAACTGAGTGATTCTATTCGCCTGGGTACGGTCGGCTGTGTGGCGCTGGATTTTTATGGCGACCTGGCTGCAGCCACCTCCACCGGGGGCAAGGGCTTTGAAATACCCGGCCGGGTAAGCGATTCAGCAACGGCGGCGGGCAATTATGTAAACGAGCATGCGGGTATATCCTGCACAGGAGTGGGCGAGGACATCGTTGCAGGGGCCGTAGCTCCCAAAATTGTAACCAGGGTGACCGATGGTATGAGCCTGCAAATGGCTACGGCAAAAACCCTGAACGAAATGAAACCGTTTGATGGTTTTGCGGGTATTATCGGCATATCAGCAAGGGGCGAGGTTTATCATGCTGATACTCATCCTTATATGGTTTGGGCAGCTTATGACAACGGCATCGAAGTGTTTTCCTGAAGCCCCTTTTTTTGATATTTAATGCCTTATCAGCAATTAAACCGCGTTTTACCCGCAAGATTTTTACAGTCCGGCTATAAACTAACCTAAACAAATAACCGTTGTAACCCGTATAAATACAACAATTTATAATTTAACGAATTATCGTTATTTTAGCGAGCTAAATAATTATTTAAACTATTCAGAGGGAGAGATTTAATGCGCTATAAATTAATTATTTTATTTTCTGTCTTCAGCCTTTCGGCATCGGCACAATTCCTGCATATCTCCTTCAAAAAGAAAAAACACCTTGTATTCCGGGCCATACCGCAAATAAAAGATCGTTCCCTGTGTCACGTTAGCGAACGCCAGGCAGTCTTACTTACCGAAGTAAAGCCATATCAATATGAGGAAAGCTGGTTCAGCATGCAGGCCCGCGAAAAAGTATTGCTCAAAACCGTTAAACACAATATGAGCTGGCGGATATATAATGTGGCCAGTTACAATTTTAACGACCTGGCGGAGTTATATATCAAAATGCACCGGTTTTCGGAAGCGAAATGGTACCTGCTGCAAAGCAATAACCTATCGCGCGGGCAAAACGACGACAGGCTGACCATTGACAACCTGCTTGACCTGGCCGTAGTGAAGGAACGCCTCGGCGACCTGCCATCAGCCCGTGCGGACCTGAACGAGGCCCACGATATGGCACAGGCCAGGGGAATGAAGGATAAAATGGACGAGATCAGTAAAATGATACCCTTGCTGGGTCAGAATAAAGCTTTCATTGCAAACAGGTATGCCGAAGCACCCGACGCTGCTGCTAAAGATTTGTAAAATTGTTTAAACTTTACTTCAACTAAATTATTCTAACAAACAATAATTTGTAATATTGTTATCCTGATAAGGAGACAGCTTTACACTGTCTCTTTTTATTTAGAACAAAAAACTTATAATTAGAAGAAGTGTTGGTATTAAACTACAGTCCCGATTTAAAGAAAGTAAAAGATATGTTTAAGAAAGTATATATTTTATTGCTTTTGGGCGCCGCGCTGGCGTGCAAGGCATCCCCCAAACAACACCCGATGGTAAAGGTGGCCGGATCTAACGATCTGACACCGGATGCGCAGCAAAGCACGGTATGCCGTTATGTTGCCGACCTGATAACCGAATACAACTATAAAAAGGTTAGCCTGAACGATTCCATTTCGCAAGTGGTTTATAATCGTTATATCAAAGAACTTGACGAAAACCATAATTACCTTTTAGCATCGGACCTGCAGGACTTTTCAAAATTTAAGACCGTATTGGATGACGACCTGAAAGAAGGCAACCTTAACGACGTATTTTACATGTTCAATGTTTATCAGAAACGGTATAACGACCGCATAAAATACTCACTGGCCCAACTGGACAAAAATTTTGATTTCACCAGCAACGACCGTTTTACTTACGACCGCGATAGCTCAAACTTCTTCGCATCTCAGGCCGAAAGTGATAAAGCCTGGACGGAGCGTGTAAAATACGACTTGCTGAACCTGAAACTTACAGGTAACGATGCAGCAAAAAATAAAGAGACATTGCGTAAGCGTTACGAGAACCTGTTGTCGCAATCCAACAAATTGAACAACCAGGATGTGTTCCAGATTTTTATGGACGCATTTACAAATGCTGTCGATCCGCATACGAATTATTTCAGCCCGGCAAATGCAGCCAATTTCAATATCGAAATGTCACGCTCGCTGGAGGGTATAGGCGCCACACTGTTAACAGAGAATGAATACGTAACGATCAAAACTATAGTGCCGGGCGGCCCTGCCGATAAAAGTCACCAGATATCTCCCGAGGACCGGATAGTTGGCGTGGCACAAGGTAAAACAGGAGAATTTCAGAACGTTATCGGATGGCGTATCGACAATGCCATCGCCCTGATACGCGGTACCAAAGGCACCATTGTACGCCTGGAGATATTGCCAAAAGGCAGCAATGTTGCCAGCAAACCTAAGGTTGTCGAAATGGTCCGCGAAAAGATCATTTTAAAGGATCAATCGGCCAAACAGGAGATCCGTACCTATAATTCGAACGGCAAAACAATAAAGATCGGCGTTATTTCCATCCCTGCATTTTATATTGACTATAACGACTATAAATCGGGCAACCCGAATTATAAGAGCACAACGCGTGATGTAAAACTGATACTGGATACCCTTAAACGTGAGAACGTGGACGGTGTCGTTATCGACCTGCGCGAAAACGGCGGCGGTTCCTTACTGGAAGCCGTTGATCTGAGCGGCCTTTTCATCAAATCGGGCCCGGTTGTGCAGGTGCGTAACCCTAACGACCAGATAGAAGCAGATAACGATGAGGACCCTACTATTTCGTACAGCGGCCCAATGGCAGTTTTGGTCGACCGTTTCAGTGCATCAGCCTCGGAGATATTTGCAGGTGCCATGCAGGATTATGGCCGCGCTCTGATCATAGGTACTCAAACGTACGGAAAGGGTACGGTTCAAAACGCCATCGATCTTGACAGGATCATTAAACCATCGGCGGCCGACAAACTTTCCCAGTCGGCTTCAAACAAAAAACCAATAGCTCCGGGCAGCCAAAGTAAGTACGGGCAGCTGAACCTGACGATCGCAAAGTTTTATCGTATCAGCGGCAACTCCACCCAGCATAAAGGTGTTACCCCGGATATTAAGTTCCCTTCGCTTATCCCATTGAATAAGTATGGCGAGGATACTGAGCCTTCGGCATTGCCATTTGATGTAATTGCCAAAAGCGATTACACCCGGGTTGGTGATTTTTCGGGAGTGACTCCGAAATTGATCCAGCTGCACGATCAGCGTATGGCCGGCAGCGCCAGTTACAAACTGCTGATGGGAGATATAGCCGATTTTCAAAAGCACGACAGCGAGAAAAGCGTTTCGCTGAACGAGCAGGAGCTTAAAAAACAACGCGACGCCGATGAGAAAAAAGCATTTGACCGCGATAACGAAAAACGTGTAGCACTTGGCCTGAAGCCATTGAAAAAAGGTGAGGCAAAACCCCGTAACGAAGACCTTGACTTCCTGAAAATAGAAGCCGGGCAAATATTAACCGATTATATCAACCTCGGCAGCAAATACACCAATACGCTGATACCACCCAACCAGCAATAAAAAGTTAAAACATAGTTAAAATATCCCGGCGCAAACCGGGATATTTTTGTTTAAAACCATTTGCAACGCTATAGGTTATTAAACCACATGCCCAAAAAACCATTGCTCGAGTTTACCGACAGCGGCATTTATTGCAGCCAGGGAAGATTTTACATCGACCCCTGGAAGCCTGTTGATGATGCAGTGATAACGCACGCCCATTCGGATCATGCCTATTGGGGGCATAAGCATTACCTGGCACACCACTTATCAAAACAGGTACTGTTATATCGTTTAGGCGACATCAATTTGCAAACCGTTGAATATGGCGAAAAGGTACTGAAAAATGGTGTTGAAATATCCCTGTTCCCTGCCGGGCATGTAATAGGTTCGGCGCAAATACGTGTGGAGTACCAGGGAGAAGTTTGGGTGGTTTCGGGCGATTATAAAGTGGAGGACGACGGCATTTCCACGCCTTTCGAACCCGTAAAATGCCATCATTTTATATCCGAATGCACTTTCGGTATGCCGGTTTACAAATGGAAGCCACAGGTAAAAACATTTGAAGATATAAATACCTGGTGGCGAACAAACCTGGATAATGGAGTAGCCACCGTATTGGTGGGATATTCATTAGGCAAGGCGCAGCGCATCCTGCAAAACCTCGACCTGTTTAACGGTAATGTGTACACCCACGGGGTTATCGAAAATACCAACGAGGCATTGCGCAATAACGGTGTAAAGCTAAATCCAACCATTCGAATAACACCCGAAACACCGCGGGATGAGATAAGGAAAGGCATAGTTCTGGCTCCCCCGTCATCGGTCGGCACGCCATGGATGCGAAAATTCGGTCCATATAGTTTCGGCTATTGCTCGGGTTGGATGGCCATTCGGGGGGCGAAGCGCCGGCGGGCCGCCGACCGTGGATTCGTGCTATCAGATCACGCCGATTGGGACGGCCTTATCTCCGCGATAGATGCTACCGGTTGTGAGAAGGTGTACCTTACGCACGGCTACACGACTTCCTTTTCCCGCTACCTTAACGAAATAGGTTTTGATGCTCACGAGGTGCATACATTATATGGAAATGAAGAAGAAGAGGCCCTCATCCAACCTGTCCCGGAAGGAGAGGATTTAAATGAAAGAAGAAAAGTCTCCCTAACCGGAGAGGATTTAGAGGGGGCTGCTCAATGAAAGCCTTCGCCCAGCTCTTTCTCTCGCTCGATGAAACCAACAAAACCAATGAAAAGGTAAAGGTTTTAAGGGATTACTTTAACAGCGTACCCGATACCGATAAAATGCACATGCTGGCGCTTTTTACCGGGCGTAAACCCAAGCGGCAGATCAACTCAACGCTTATCCGCACCTGGGCTATGGAAGCATCCAATATTCCTGTATGGCTGTTCGAAGAAAGTTACCAGGTAGTAGGCGACCTGGCCGAGACCATGTCGTTACTGATGCCGGAAGGAAGTGAGGGGAGTGATAAATCTCTTACTGAATGGATAGCAGAGATCAATACCCTGGGTGAAAAAGGCGAAGAAGAAAAGAAAATATGGCTGATGGATTCGTGGGCTATGCTGAATGCACAGGAACGCTTTGTGTTCAATAAAATACTGACGGGTGGATTCCGTGTTGGCGTATCACAAAACCTCGTGATCAAGGCTTTATCAGAAGTATCCGGGCTGGACGCAGCAACATTGACGCATCGTATCATGGGCAATTGGAGCCCTGAAACCTATATGTTCAAACAATTAATACAGGATCAGGATGCCAATGACGATATATCCCGGCCATATCCGTTCTTTTTGGCTTACCCGATACAGGAAACCTCGGAAAAACAACGGTCGGTTGAAGAATTGCAAGGTTCGCTGGGCGATGCAGGCCAATGGCAGGCAGAGTGGAAATGGGACGGTATCCGCGCCCAAATGATCAAGCGCGCGGGCAAAATATTTATCTGGAGCCGGGGCGAGGACTTGGCAACAGACAAATTTCCCGAATTACACCCTTTCTTAAATGCACTGCCTGATGGAACTGTGCTGGATGGAGAGATACTAAGCTTCCGCGATGGCTTGCCATTACCTTTTAATGTGCTGCAAACCCGCATCGGCCGCAAAAATCTGAGTAAGAAAATCTTGGAGGAAAGTCCGGTAGCGGTGATTGCTTATGATTGCCTGGAATATAAAAGCGAAGATATTCGTTATAAATCCCAATCGGAACGCCGCGAAATATTGGAACAGGTGCAGGCTGAAACCCCATATCCCGACATATTCCGACTTTCCGTATTGGTCGACTTTAACAGTTGGGATAAATTGGCAACCCAACGCGAACAATCCCGAGCAATGATAGCCGAAGGCATTATGCTAAAACGCAAAAGCGCCACTTACCAGGTTGGCCGCCGCCGGGGCGACTGGTGGAAATGGAAGATAGACCCGCTATCGGTAGACGCGGTGATGATCTATGCGCAAAAAGGACACGGCCGCCGCGCCGATCTGTATACAGACTACACTTTTGCGGTTTGGGACGGAGATAAGCTGGTGCCGTTTGCCAAAGCTTATTCGGGGTTGACTGATGCTGAGATCAATAAAGTCGATTACTTCATTAAGCGTAATACGCTGGAAAAGTTTGGCCCGGTGCGCACGGTAAAACCCGAACTGGTTTTCGAGATCGGGTTTGAGGGAATTAACCGTTCAAACCGGCATAAATCGGGTGTTGCCTTACGTTTCCCGCGCATCCTGCGCTGGCGGCATGATAAACCTAAGGAAGAGGCAGACACCATTGATACCTTGAAGGCGCTGCTGGGGGATTAACCGATTTGAGCTTTCGTCTTTCACCTTTCCCCTCAAAATACTACCTTGGTTTTTCATTAGCCCTGCTGCCATGAAGAAACTGACATTATTTATACTGACCGTTTTATCGGGCAGTTATACTTTTGCACAAATGACCATCAAAACGCTTCCCTACCCGAATACTAAAAAAGTTGATACTGTAAATACCTATTTTGGCACTGAAGTGCCTGATCCTTACCGGTGGCTCGAAGATGACCGGGCGGCCGATACCAAACAATGGGTGAAAGACGAGAACAAGGTAACCTACGATTATCTCGGGCAGATCCAATTTCGCGATTCCATAAAAAAGCGGCTGGAAACGCTGTGGAACTACGAAAAATACAGCGCACCCTTTAAGGAAGGCAAATACACTTATTTTTATAAAAACGACGGCCTGCAAGCTCAGGCGGTTCTTTGGCGGCAGGTGGGCGACGGGGTGCCGGAAGTATTTCTCGACCCCAATAAATTCTCTGCTGATGGCACCACCTCGCTGCAGGGCATCGATTTCACTAAAGACGGCAGCCTGGCCGCCTACCAGATATCGGAAGGGGGTTCGGACTGGCGCAAGGTTATCGTCATCAAAACTGATAACAAAACCCAGGTTGGCGATACCCTGCGCGACCTGAAATTTACCGGCATCGCATGGAAGGGGAACGAAGGCTTTTACTACAGCACTTACGATAAACCAAAAGAAGGCAGCCAGTTATCGGGGATGACACAATATCATAAACTATTCTATCACCAGATGGGATCACCTCAAAGCCAGGATAAATTGATATTTGGCGGCGAGCAGACGCCACGTCGTTATATTGGCGCGTACCTGACGGAAGATGAACGTTTCCTGGTGATATCCGCAGCAGAAAGCACCACCGGTAATGAATTATATATACAGGACCTGGGCAAACCCGGCAGCGATATTGTGAATGTTGTAAATAATTTTGATAACGATCATAGTGTTATCGACAATGTTGGCAGCAAGCTTTACATCCTGACCAACCTGTATCAGCCCAACCATAAAGTAGTTACTGTAGATGCGTCGGACCCTAAACCTATTAACTGGAAGGACCTGATACCTGCAACTAAAAACGTATTAAGCGTAACCACCGGCGGGGGAAAAATATTTGCCGAGTACCTGAAAGACGCTACATCGCAGGTGCTTCAGTATAATATGGATGGCAAATTAGAGCGTACCATAGCGTTGCCGGCTATTGGCACCGCCGCAGGCTTCGGCACCAAAAAAGAAGAAAAGGAAACCTATTACACCTTTACCAACTATGTTTGCCCGCCCACCATTTTTAAATATGATATTGCAAGCGGGCTATCCACGGTATTTAAAAAATCGGGCGTGCGGTTTGACCCGGGTTTATACGAATCAAAACAGGTTTTCTATAAGTCGAAAGACGGCACCAAAATACCAATGATCATTACCTACAAAAAAGGCCTGGTGATGAACGGTAAAAATCCTACGCTGCTTTATGCTTATGGCGGTTTCAATATCAGCCTGACCCCGGCATTCAGTACATCAAACATTATATTGCTTGAACACGGCGGCATTTATGCCGTACCAAACCTGCGCGGCGGCGGCGAATATGGCGAAACATGGCACCGGGCGGGTACCAAACTGCACAAGCAAAACGTATTTGATGATTTTATCGCAGCCGCGGAATACCTGGTAAAAAATAAATATACATCGAAGGATTATTTGGCCATTTCGGGCGGATCGAACGGTGGTTTGTTAGTCGGTGCGGTAATGACCCAGCGGCCCGATTTGTGTAAGGTAGCCTTCCCTGCTGTTGGTGTGATGGACATGCTTCGCTATAATAAGTTTACCGCTGGCGCAGGATGGGCCTATGATTACGGCACGGCTGAAGACAACAAAGAAATGTTTGAGTACCTGTACAAGTACTCACCTTACCATGCTTTAAAGCCCGACAATTACCCGGCTACAATGGTTACGACGGCCGACCATGACGACCGTGTAGTACCGGCGCATTCTTTTAAATTCGGCGCACGTTTGCAGGAATATCAAAAAGGACCCGCTCCTGTATTGATACGCATCGAAACCAAAGCGGGCCATGGCGCGGGACAATCCACCGAACAGATCATCAGCGGGCAAACAGATAAATGGGCGTTCATGTTCCAGAATATGGGATTAGATTGGAAATAGGTTATGAGCGTGAGAACGAGCATTATTTTAATCGCATTGCTATTTTTGGCCAGCCTGAATTTGCAGGGGCAAAATAAAGAGGTTAATATAATCTACATTGGCGATAGCATAACGCAGGGAGTACAACTGGATGATCCGGGTACACAGGCGCCGCCCGCCTTAGCCAGCATGGACCTGCGGCGCCGCGAAGGGATGGGGATGGTAAATTTCTCCAACCAGGGGCGGAGCGGTTTTACTACAGTTGATTTTTTGCCGCAGGGTGAAACATTCAAACATGTAGAATTGGCGGCAAACGACCTGGCAAAAAAACCCGGCTTGCTGATATTCTCGGTGATGCTGGGTACCAACGACAGTGCCATAACCGGGCCTAATGGCGCACCCGTTTCGCCGGAAAACTATTTCGGCAATTTGAAAAGCATCATCGACAAGCTTCTTCAAGACTTTCCGGAAAGCAAGGTACTGCTCCATTATCCTACCTGGTACAGCCCAAATACCTATAACGGTGCGCAATATTTACAGCAAGGTCTTGACCGATTGCAAAGTTATTTTCCGCAGTTAAAGAAACTGGTTAAATACTATGCCGGCATAAATCCGGGCAGGGTTTTTATAGGCGATAAAAAAGCGTTTGGCTATTTCAAAAAGCATGCCCTTACCGACCTGATACCCGAAAGCGGCCATCGCGGAACTTTCTACCTCCATCCAAACGCTAAAGGCGCCGTCGCGCTTGGGTCGTATTGGGCGAATGCCATTTATAAATTAGCAATGGCTTCCAAATAAAAAGCCTCCTGTGCGGAGGCTCTTATATTTTGTAAAATTTGTTTAGTGGTGCCCATGGCCGTGACCGCCACCACCACCGTGACCGCGTCCGTGGTCTTCATGCCCATCGCGGCCGCGATGCTTGCCGTTATCGTGCCAGTGATCGCGGTATTTTTCTTCGCGGCTATCGCGAATGATAACCTGGTCGCGGCGGCCGCGGTAGTTGGCGTACCTTTCCCTGTAAACGACATTACGTCTCCAGGGGCGCGGTTCGTTAATAACAACCTTGTAGCCATGGTACAGGTCGTAATTCCGGTATGCTACAGGTAAATAAGCACGCCTTACCCATGCGCCGTTACTAAGATAGATATACTGATGGGCAGGGACATCGTAGTACACACCAATATCGGGCATGTAATAATAATCCGCATGATCATAACCTACAGGGCCCCAGTCGGGCTGGCTGCCAATATTTATTCCGACACTCAGATGTACCTGGGCATCGGCTTGTTTCGCAAATACGCAACTTATTAGGATGGCTGCCGTGAAAATTAGCTTTTTCATAATTATATATGTTTGGTAGGTAAGACAATATTTTAGCTATAAGGTTTAGAATATTTTTTCATATCACAAAAAAGGACGCCTTAAGCGCCCATTTTCAAATATTTTATTTCCGGTTAATCGTCGCCTTCCTTATCCTTTTCTTCCGCGGCCTTTTTTGATACCATTGCAAACTGTGGCTTGCCTATCACTTTATAATCGCCGTCGCCTTTTAGTATCGAAGCAACCTGGTTACGGTCCTGCATGGTTTTTACGGCTTGGGCCAGTTCCTTATCGTGGTTGAAATTAGCCTCATAGCGGCCTTTCTCATAGTAGTATCGCGAAGCTATCTCGTTCTCCAGCACCTGTTTTATTTCTTCTTTATTTTGCTGCAGGTCGTTTTTCTTGATCTCCTGCATTTTCGTTTTTAGCGCATCGTACTCTGCCTGGATATTGCTGAATTGTTTTTCCTTTGTAGCCTCATCTTTCAGGCTGTTGACCATTTTTTCACTTATCGTGGTATAGCTGTAATTCTTGTTAGTAAGATATTTTACAAAATCGTTGTAATCGGCATCCGACAAATGGAACGATTTTGCATCGGGTATGCTATTGTGGCTATTACGATATTGATTGGCGTAATCGAACACTAATAATTTAGAGACAATAGACTGTGTAATATTGGCAAAACGCTCCTGTTTGATAAACACATCCGGATATATCCCGCTTCCATCATAAACCGAGCGGCCGTCTTTGGTTTTGAACTCGTGTATAGCCGAATCAGCAACCTTTACTACGGTGCCATCGGCCTTGCGGTGGGTATAGTCGATCTCCTGGATACAGCGACCCGAAGGAATATAGTATTTGGCGATGGTGATCTTCACCAGGCTGTTATAGGGCAGGTTAAACGTTTGCTGTACCAACCCTTTTCCATAGCTGCGCTGGCCAATAATGACCGCGCGGTCAAGATCCTGCAGCGAACCGGCTACGATCTCCGAGGCCGATGCAGACCTTCCGTTAACCAAAACTACCAATGGCAGGTTCGGTTCAAGCGGGGAGTTTTGCGTACTATAAGTAAAATTCTTGTCCTTTATCTTTCCTTTCTGGGATACAACTTCGGTGTTTTTAGAAACGAAGAGGTTCACGATCTTCACGGCCTCCTGTAATATACCACCGCCATTCGAGCGAAGATCAAGTATGATACCATTGGGATTATTCTTTTTGATCTCGGTTAAAGCATGTGTTACTTCATCGGCCGAGTTTTCGAGAAACTTATCCAGTTTGATATAACCCATATTACCATCTACCATGCCGTAATAAGATACGTTTGGTTGCTTTATTTCATCGCGCACCAATTGCTTATCAACTGCGGCGGCATCGCCTCTTTTCAATGTAAGTTTGATAGTGGCGCCTTTTGCACCTTTTAAAAGAGAGCTTACCTCGTCGTTATTTTTGCCGGTCAAATCCACATCATTTATTTTCATCATGCGGTCGCCTGGGCGGATATCTGCTTTTTGAGCAGGGAAACCTTCAAAAACATCTGAAATATAAACTTTGCCCTCGCGTGCAAATATCCCGGCACCAATACCACCGTATTGGGTACTAACGTAGTGAAGCTTGTAGTCTTCAATTTCTGATTCGGGTACAAATTCGGTATAGGGATCAAGGCCATCAAGCATAGCATCAAGGCCGGTCTTGATCATCTTTGACGAATTGATATCATCTACGTAATTAATATTAACTTCCTTGTATGCAGAAGCAAAAACATCCAGGTTTTTAGAAATTTGGAACAGATCGTCGTTAAACCCAAAAAGCCCCGTCGCCAGCACCACTACTCCCGTGCCCCAGGCCCATTTTTTATAATTTCTTTTCATCACAGCAGCAACTTTTTTCAGTCGGTTAAAGACAATAAAAATAGTATAAGATTTTGAAATTGAAGAGGTAAGCTTATCGATATTACGTAAAAATTATATTCGTTTACTTAAAACCTCAAAAACCACTATTTATTATTAAGCAGGTATTTTTTAAACGCTTCGAAGTCCTTGCCTAAAGAGGCAAAGGTACTTGCCTTATCTTCCAGCTCTTTTACCTGTTCAGGTATTACGATTTCCTGCGAAATATGTTTGGGTAATACGTCCGGAAATTTGCAGGGGTGAGCGGTCGAAAGAAAAACGCCGACCGCTTTACCGGTCGGCTGATCCTGCTGCCAGTCTTTTAGCGCCTGCCAGGCAATGGCAGTATGCGGGCAAACGATATATTTATAGCTGCTGAATATCTTTTCTATCGCCGCAGAAGTTTCGGCGTCATCGTAACTGAAACCGGTTATCATGGCCGGTAATTTTTCCGGGGCATCTTTGAACATATCCTGTATCCGCACCCAGTTACTTGGGTTGCCCACGTCCATCGCGTTCGAGATGGTTTGTACCGATGGTTTGGGTTGATATAAACCCGATCTTAAAAATTCAGGCACTGTGTCGTTGGCATTGGTGGCAGCGATAAAGTGCTCAACAGGCAGCCCCATTTTCCAGGCCAGGATGCCCGCGCCAAGGTTGCCAAAGTTGCCGCTCGGTACCGAGAAGACAACTTTGCTTTTCCCCTCTTTCAGCAATTGGGCATAAGCATTAAAATAATAGAAGGTCTGTGGTATCAGCCTGGCAATATTGATGGAATTGGCCGATGTAAGCCTGAATTCGCTGTTCAGTTCATCATCTGTAAAGGCCTGTTTAACCAGTGCCTGGCAGTCGTCAAAGGTGCCGTCAATCTCGATTGCACGAACGTTTTGGCCATGGGTGGTCAGTTGCAGTTCCTGTACGCCGCTAACCTTCCCTTTAGGATAAAGGATGGTTACCCTTGTTCCCGAAACGCCTAAAAAACCAAGCGCCACGGCTCCGCCCGTATCGCCCGAAGTTGCAACCAACACATCCAGAGTTTTTTCGCCCTTCTCTAAAAAGTAGCTCATCACGCGGCTCATGAACCGTGCGCCAAAATCCTTAAACGCTAACGAAGGGCCATGGAAAAGCTCCAGCACATATACGTTTTCTTCCAGCTCAACTACCGGCGCATAAAAATTGATGGCATCTTCGATGATGTTCTTCAGGTCATTTTCGGGTATATCGTCCCGCAATAAATTTTTCGATATATGAAAAGCGATCTCAGGCAGGGTATAACCGTCAAGGTTATTCAAAAATTTATCATCAAGGCGCGGAATGGAAACGGGCATATAAAGACCCTTATCCTGCGGCATACTATTGAATACGGCCTCTTTGAAAGAAACCTGGTTGTTGGTATTATTGGTACTGTATAATTTCATGCTGATTTCGGAATTCGGATGTTCAAATTTATTTCTATATGTCATTGCGAGCGCAGCGCGGCAATCTCTTTGGCAGCCAGGCGATGAGGTTGCTTCATCGTTCTCCTCGCAATGACAAAGTCTTATTTAACCTATTACCCTCGGCCCGGCATCATTGATAGTTGATACATAGGCGTTAGAATTAATTTTTATAGAGGTTAGATGCTGCTGCAGTTTTTGGGTGATCTTCCGGGCGGTCTCTTCATCTTTGGTAAAAGAGAACACTGAAGGCCCCGAGCCGGAAATACCAAAACTTA